>OGZX01002120.1_pt1 | contig 16985 bp, 8 predicted proteins | sample 1576881 | NCBI WGS metagenome assembly OGZX01 (sample SAMEA3541542, study PRJEB24748) | human gut metagenome | biome: human gut; feature: human-associated habitat; material: faeces | place: China | collected 2012
AAAGAACGAGCCCCGTCCGGAGATTGTATCTTCTGCCGCATTGGAAAAGGCACATGTGGAAAACAACTGGTATGCCATCGACTTCAATCCTCATAAAGGAACGATCAGTAAATTGTTCGACAAAGAGCTGAATAAAGAGCTGACCACTCCGAATGCCGAGTGGGAGTTAGGTGAGTTTATCTATGAGATCATCGACAGCCGTCATCCGATGGAACAATACCGTGAACCTCAGTTCCTACGTCGTCGTCCCGAGCGTATTCGTTTCGAACGTTACGAGAAGGGGACTATCTGGGATACCTATCGTTTCCGTGGTGAGACGGTTGCCGGACGCGAACCGAATAACCTGATGGTGGAGTTCCGTGTGTTTAATGTAGATAAGAAGATCGAGATAGTTTACCGTTTGCGTAAGAAAGCGGTGACCGATCCGGAAGCGGTCTACATCTCTTTCCCGTTTGAAGTGAACCAGGGTAAGATCATGCTCGACGTACCCGGTGGTACCATCGAAGCGGGTGTCGATCAGATCCCCGGATCATCGAACGACTGGTATACCGTTCAGAACTTTGCAACGGCATGTAACAACGAGTCGCAGGTCGTTATGGGAAGTCCGGAGATACCTCTGATGCAGTTCGGAGCCATCAATACCGGACGGTATAAAGCAGGCGCTGTTCCCCAGTCCACGAATATGTATTCCTGGCCGATGAACAATTACTGGGTGACCAATTTTAACGCCGACCAGATGGGTGAATTACAATGGAGCTACTTTATCAATTCAAGTAAAGACAACTCGGTAGGCTATGCCACCCGTTTTGCCTGGGAGAACCGTATCCCGTTCTTGACCCGCGTATTACCGGCAGGTGCGAAAGGTAACAAAGCGATTCCTCCGGCCTCTGTATTCAATATCGTTCCCGATAATATTCTGCTGGTAAATATGAAACCAGTGGAAGGCGAGCGTGCCGTTATGCTTCAGCTTCGTGAAATAGCAGGTAAGCCTGCAACGTTTGCCGTCACTTCCGATAAGGTGAAGTTTACCGCAGTTACCGTCTGCGATGTAGTAGGAGATCCAGTGAAAAGTACTCCCGAAACGACGTTCGCTCCCTGGGAAAATAAGTTTATAAAGCTTTCCTGGTAAGTTCAGGAATAGAACCGGATACCCCTTCGGACATCTGTCTAAAAAAGACCGGTGTTTTGAAATGTAAAGACAGGACTTTTATCTTCAAAAGTCCTGTCTTTTGTTTTCAAAAGATATATCTTTTTTTCAAAGGCGTTTTATCTCCCATAATAATGTAAAATAGTGTTAGTAATGAACGGCATAAAGGAGAGGATATAGATCTGTAAGATATTAATATCAATTTTAATAAATGAAATTTTTTAAAGAACCTTCTTATTGTGCAAGTATCTTTTATATCTTTGCTGTATCTACATTATACAAGTAACAGATGTAACAATATAAAAAGATGCCGTTAAACAACACAAATATTTTAGTCAAAGATATACGAAGTAATTTCGACAAGATTTATGTGACGTATTATTTCCGTATGTATCGCTTTGCTAAAGAATATGTTTTGTTTGATGAAGATGCAGAAAATATTGTACAAGATGTCTTTCTCCTGTTGTGGGAAAAAAGGGATGTATTGGATATCCATATAAGTCTGATGTCTTATCTCTTTAGTTTGGTGAAAAATAAATGTTTAGACTACTTAAGGCATCGTTTGGTCATAGAAGAGTTTCAGCAGGAATTTAAAGCTAAATTGTCTTCTCTCGAATCATTGAATTATACTTTAACATCAGAGGAGGATATCGAACGGATATTGACGGAGGCAATCAATAAACTGCCTGAACGTTGCCGGGAAATCTTTTTGAAAAGCCGTATTGAAGGAAAGAAAAACCGTGAAATTGCGGAAGAACTGAATATCTCTGTCAGTACGGTTGAGAACCAAATGACCATTGCCTTGAAGAAACTAAAAACAGAACTGAAAGACTACCTACCTTTATTACTCTTTCTTATATTTGTTAAATAACATTTATTTTTTAGGCGGCTTTGGGGGAAAATAAATTTTTAAACGCTCTCCCTTATAAAAGTCGGAAAATGCATAGTTTAATTACTAAATATTTCAATAAGGATATAACGGCAGAGGAAAAAGCAGAGTTATTCTCTTTGATGCAAACAGATAAGAATTTGCACAAGGAGTTCATGTCTACGCAGAATCTGTGTGCTTTGTCGGCTTCACTACCCGTAGAAGACGATGAGATGAAAGCTGTCGGTAAACTTATCCAATTCAAAAAAGCTCATAAAAAAGAGGAAAAGAAGTTCGTAGGCCTGACCAGGCATCTGGTAGGATATGCGGCAGCTATCTGTATGGCTATCCTGTCGACCTGGCTTATAATGGATTATCGGCATGATAGTGCAATCGATGAACAGTTAGCCTTCGAAGAATTCTCGACTCCGCCGGGCCAGCGTGCCCGGGTAAAATTGCATGATGGAACAGTTGTCTGGCTGAATGCCCGTTCCCATTTACGTTATCCCAACCGGTTTGCCGATGAGGAACGAAAGGTGGAATTGGATGGAGAAGCTTTTTTTGAAGTCTCCCGCAATGAAGAAGCCCCATTTATTGTTTCCACGGAAAAACTGGATATAAAAGTACTGGGAACTAAGTTCAATGTCTTTGCTTATAAAGGGAAAAATGAATTTAATACCGCATTGATCGAAGGGTCGGTCAAACTCTATAAGTCGGGGAATGAATCGGTTGCCATGTTTATGAGTCCGAATGACTATGCGGAGTTGAAAGACGGACGGTTGGTGAAAAGCAAGATGGATAATACCGACTTTTTATTATGGAAAGAAGGTATTTATGCTTTCGATGATGTTGCTTTCAGTGATATTATCAAAAGACTGGAGCTTTATTATGATATCACCATAGAGACAAAGAACAGAAAGCTGAATAATTACAAGTTCAGCGGTAAGTTCCGCCAAAGGGATGGCATAGAAAGCGTTTTGAAGACTTTACAGAAGATATATTATTTTTCATATCTGAAGGATGAAGAGCTGAATAAGATTACAATACGTTGAAACATGACTAGACAACAAGGAGAAAAAATAAATATATGTATAACCTTTTAAATCAGTAATAGCCTATGACGGATTGAGTTTTTATATAAAAACAGCCGTTGGATGCGGTAACATCCAACGGCTGTTGCTAACACTAAATAAATTAAGTATTAACAAGTAAACGAAGCAAAGTTATGAAAAAAGAACCGAAATTTCTAAGCATTATGAGAATTTCAGCTTTCCTTCTTCTCTGTTGCGCATTCTCTTCTTTTGCGGCAAATACCAGTTCGCAAAATGCAAAGGTGAATATCAACGGAAAGAATTTAACGATCGGTAGTTTCATCGATCAGGTTGAAAAGCAAACAGATTATCTGTTTGTTTATAGTAAAAACGAAGTTAATGTAGACGAAGTCATTTCTGTAAAAACGGGAAAAAAAGCAGTCTCGCAATATTTGAAAGATGTCTTCGGAGACTCGGATGTCCGATTTGCATTTGAGAATGACTACATTGTTCTAACCCGTAATGCAACACCTTCTGTAGCTCAGGAAGGGAAGAGAATTACAGGTCTTGTAAAGGATCAGCTTGGTGATCCTATTATTGGTGCTAATGTTGTGGTAAAAGGTACCACAAACGGAGTGATAACAGATATCGACGGAAACTTTATACTCCAGAATGTTCCGGCTAATGCTGTTATTCAGATTTCATATATCGGTTATTTGGCACAGGAGATTCCGGTAGGTAATAAATCGTCTTTTGATATTCTGCTGCTGGAAGATACGCAGAAGTTGGACGAAGTTGTCGTTGTCGGTTATGGTACACAAAAGAAAGTAACCTTGACCGGTGCTGTTTCTGCTATCCAGAGCGACGAGATCATTACCACCAAAAATGAAAATGCCCAGAATATGCTGACAGGAAAGATCCCGGGTGTTCGCGTCATGCAGAAATCTGCAGAACCGGGTTCATTCAATAATAACTTCGATATTCGTGGTATGGGTGATCCGTTGATTATTATTGATGGAGTTCCACGCGATAATATGACTCGTCTGGATCCGAATGATATTGAATCGATGTCTGTCCTGAAAGATGCTTCTGCGGCTATTTATGGTGTGCGTGCAGCTAATGGTGTTGTTCTGATAACGACTAAGAAAGGTAAAGAAGGACGCGTCGAACTCGAATATTCAGGTAATGTAGGTTGGCAGAATCCTTCCGGTGCTGTCAAAAGTGTAAGTGCTGCCGACTGGATGACTTTGAAGAACGAAAAGAGCATGCATAATGTCAATGGGGGAACTTTACTTTATAGCCTGGATGAAATAGAAGCATATCGTAACGGGACGAAACAAGGAACCGACTGGTACGATGCTGTGATGCGTCCGCTAGCCCCACAGACTCAGCATACGTTAAGTGCTCGTGGAGGTAACGAAAAAACTCATTATTATATGAGTGCCGGTTATTTGTATCAGGAGTCATTTTTACGTAGCAACAGTTTGAACTATGACCGTTTTAATGTTCGTTCGAATGTAACCAGTAAAATAACGGATAGATTGACTATCGATTTGAATATGAGTGGAATCATGGATCAGAAAGATCAGCCGTATCAGAATTCCGACTGGATTATCCGTGCCATGCAACGCTCACCGGCCACACAGCCGATTTATGCAAATAACAACCCTGACTATTTACTTTACGGATGGATCGAAGGCGATAACCCTGTTGCCATGATGGATGCAGATCAGGTTGGTTATAAGAAGTATAATAATAAATGGTTCCAGACATCGGCACAGGCAACTTACGATGTTCCCTGGATTGAAGGTCTGCAGATGAAAGGTATGTTCAGCTATGATTATCAGATCGCTGATAATAAAATTTATGCGAGAACCTACAACGAGTATGAATATGATGATGCGACCAGCGAATACATTGCACGTGAACGTGAAGGAACGAGCACCTTCCGCCGGGAACATTATACCAAACAATCCTGGTTGTATCAGGTATCTTTGAATTATAATCATACGTTTAATGAAGATCACAATGTAACAGGTTTACTTTTGCTGGAAGGACAACGTCGTGATGGCGATAACTTTTTCGCTAAACGCGAATTAGCATTAGACCTGGACCAGTTGTTTGCAGGTAATACAGATAATCAGGAAGGTAATATGAGTACCGGAGATAGCGATCTGTATCAGGAAGCAAACATGGGATTGGTAGGTAAATTCGGTTATGACTATAAATCAAAATATCTGGCTGAATTTAGTTTCCGTTATGACGGTTCTTCGATGTTCGGTACCGGTTCGCAATGGGGATTTTTCCCTTCCGGTTCTATCGGCTGGCGTATTTCGGAAGAAGATTTCTGGAAAGATTCAAAGTTGTCATTTATCAATAATGCCAAGATCCGTGCCTCTTATGGTAAATTAGGGGATGATTCGGCTTCCAGCTATCAGTTTATTACCGGATATACTTATCCGGCCAGTGGCGATTACAACAAACGTCCCGGAGGATATGTATTTAATGGTTCTTACGTAAATTCTACGGCAAATAAAGGTATTGCAAATACGAATATAACTTGGTATATCGCCAAGACATTCGATGTCGGATTCGATCTGGATGCATGGAACAGATTATTAGGACTTTCTGTCGATTATTTCAGCCGTACACGTACCGGACTATTGGCTACCCGTTCAACAAGTTTGCCAACCGTAGTGGGTGCGTCTCTTCCTCAGGAAAACTTGAACGGAGATTTTACACAAGGTTTCGATCTGGAAATATCGCATTATAACAGGATCGGTGATTTCGGATATAACCTGAAAGGAATCTTTTCTTATGTCCGTACCAAAGATACTTATATAGAACGCGGTGCTTCAGGCAACTCTTATGAAAACTGGAGAAACAATACGAATCAGCGTTATCAGAATATAGTATGGGGATATGGAGACGGTGGTCGTTATACCTCGTATGCAGATATTGCCAATAGTAATGTCTATGCTGGTTACTCTACTTTACCGGGTGATTACAAGTATCTGGACTGGAATGGTGATGGTATTATTTCTGATTTGGATAAATATCCGATCGGATATGAAAACCGTCCGTTGATTAACTTCAGTTTGAATATCGGTGCTGATTGGAAAGGTTTTGACCTGAACTTGTTATTCCAGGGAGCAGCCATGCAATACAACCGCTATATCGAACAATTACGTGAACCGATGTGGGGAAATGACTATTCAAATGCATTGGATTACTTTATGGACAGATGGCATCCGGTTGATCCGACAGCCGATCCCTATAATCCTTCTACAGAATGGGTAAGTGGCGAATATGCTTATACAGGAACGTTGGCAGACGAATATTCAGCTTATAATGTTCACAATTCAAGCTATGTACGTTTGAAAAGTGCAGAACTTGGCTACACATTCCCTCAGAAATGGATTGGAAAAAGCGGCATCAAGAATTTGCGTTTGTATGTCAATGGCTATAACTTATTTACAATAAAAGGTGTACCATTCGACCCGGAACATTCCGGTAACGACAGTTACGGAAACTTATATCCTTTGAATAGAACATTCTCTGTTGGTGTAAATGTTAAATTTTAATTGATTTGATAATTATGAAAATCTCAAAATATATATTAGGTTTGATATTGGCTTGTGGAATGCCGTCTTGTATGGACTTGGATATCCCTCCAATGAATGTTGTACAGGATAAAGATGTATTTGGTTCGGAAAATGGTATTACCAGTTATTTGGCTAGGGTATATAGCGGTATGCCTATGGAAGATTTCCGTTATTCCCCTGAGCGTGGCTTATTTAATTTCTGGACATTGACTCCCATGTGCGTCGTTGATGGCGAAGCTATCAATAGAGACCAGAGTGGTGCACAATCGGAGAATACGAAATACTGGAATGATGCATATACTTCTCTCCGCGATATTAATTATTTCCTTGAAACCTTGCCGGAATATGAAGGTAATTTCTCGGAAACTGATATGAATACATGGAAAGGAGAGATGTTATTCAATCGTGCTTTTGTCTATTTTGCACTGGTGAAACGTTATGGAGGCGTTCCCCTGGTTAATGAAGTATTGAAGTATCCAGAACAATCGATAGAAGAACTGAAAGTTCCTCGCTCTTCCGAAGAGGCTGTTTACCAGCAGATAAAAGAAGATTTGGATGAAGCCTACAACCTGTTACCGGAAACGAATCAGCTCAGCCGTGCAACGAAATATGCAGCAGCAGCTCTTAAGTCGAGAGCCATGTTATTTGCCGGTTCTATTGCTAAATACAATGAAATCTCCCTGATCGATAACAGCGGAAATCGTTTGTGCGGTATTCCGGCTGAAAAAGCAACGGAGTATTTTAAGGAAGCATACGATGCCTCTAAATTGCTGGAAGGTCATTTTTCCTTATATAAGGATGATTGGAAAGCGGATGACAAGACTGCGCAATATGAGAATTTTGTAAATATGTTTTTCAAGGATAACAGTTCGGAGAATATTTTGATCCGTCAGTATTCTTATCCTAATTCGGTTCATGGATACGATTGTTATGCTATTCCTCGCCAGTTTATGGTGGGAGGTTATTCCTCTTATATTTGTCCGACTCTCGAGTTTGTTGAAATGTTCGAAGGATTCCCGAAAGATGAGAACGGCAAGATAAAGACAATGGAAGGTAATAAATATCAATTATATGATAATCTGACAGACTTTTTTGCTGATGCAGAGCCACGTTTACGTGCAACTGTAATTTTGCCGGGTGATGAATTTAAAGGCGAATCGGTTGATATCTGGCGTGGTATATATATCGGTGAAACATCCGGAGGTATCAGTCCATTGATAGCAGAAGGAACTCTTCCGAAATATGAGTCAAGTGAATGTAAGGATCTGATTGTAACAAGTTCAAGTAACAATCAGACGGCATACCAGTTGTCTAATGGAGAAAAGATGAATCCAGCAGGACTTAGCGGACGTTTTTATGGAGATGGTGCTTGTGCAATCTCTGGTTTTTCTGTCAGAAAATATTTGAATCCTGATATGGAAGCCTCTTTGGTCGTTGAAAACAGATCCGAGCAGTCATGGATTGAACTGCGTTATGCAGAAGTCTTATTGAATCGTGCTGAGGCTGCTTTTGAATTGACGGAAGCCGGACAGGACGGAAATTATCTGAGCGATGCATATAATTGTATCAATGAGATCCGTGAACGTGCCGGTGCCACTTTACTTACCGGTACGGCAGAATTGACAAAGGATGTTATCCGTACGGAAAGACGTAAGGAACTTGGCTTTGAGAATAAGACTTGGTGGGACCAGAAACGTTGGAGAATCCTGGATAAGGAACAAAACAACAAGATGTACCGTGTCCTGATGCCTTTCTATGCAGACAAAGCAGACAAATGGTTTTTCGATGCTCGTTATGATGAAGAAAACCGTCGTTACACATTTGATACTCGCTGGTATTATGTAGAGATTCCGACAGATGTAATCAATAGTGACGGAATTGTACAGAATCAAGGTTATTAATCTTAAGAAGAGGAAGAACATGAAAAAAATAATTTATTTATTCATTGCCGGTTTGTCCATTTTAGGTGGAACATCTTGTCAGAAATTTGACAATTACGATGAACCGGAAGAGACATTGCAGGGAGCGATAATCGACAAGGATACACAGCAACCTTTCCAGACAGAAGTCGCTGAAAATGGTGTCAGAATGAAACTGTTGGAATATAGTTGGAGCGATAATCCGACTCCGTATTATTTCTATGTGAAGCAGGATGGTACATTTACCAATACTAAAATATTTAAAGGTAACTACAATATAGAACCTCAGGGAGCATTTGTCCCGTTGGTAATAACCGATAGTAACGGACAGGTAACCTCGGATGAAAGCGTTACAATGGACATAAAAGGAACGGTTACTTTAAATTTTGAAGTTGATCCATTCCTGCGGGTAGAATATGTAGGAGAACCTGTAATTAATGGGAATAGTATCAGTGTACAGGTGAAGATCACACGTGGTACAAGTAACCCGGATTATCAGCAGGATTTATCAGATGTATGCTTATTTATCAATGGTTCTAGTCCGTATGTAGGTAATAACAATTACGATGACCGCTATGATCAGCATCTGACTGGTGATGATGTAAGTGATATGATTGGCAAAACAGTTACACTGACAACTACCGGCGAACTACCGACCGGTCGTACCTGGTATATTCGTGTTGGTGCCCGTATCGATAAGGATATTGCCGGTGCGAAACGTTATAATTACACGGAAGTGAAAGAAATTAAGCTTCCTTAGTTTGTCTAAGTAAGACTAAATATCTATTTTTATGGGGCATTTTAAGGATACGCCTTTACTTTCATACCTTAAAATGCCCCTTGTTATCTTTTAAATATAATAATATGAAGACAAATGTAAAAGTGCTATTAAGTGGATTTGTTGTGTTTTCCTCCTTGGCAATAGCTTGTCAGTTAGCTCCGAAAACGACTAATACCGATCAACCCGAAAGACGGGAGAAAACAGCTTTTCAAACCGGACAACCCTGGAAACCGACTACCGATGTACGGGCGGATGTCGCTATCGTATATGGGGTAGGAGGTAATCCTTCGGAAAAACGTTCGGGATTGACTTTTGAACAACGTGTGCAGAGCTGGCGTGATAAAGGTTATATCGCTCATTTTATGACAGGTATAGCCTGGGGAGAGTATAAAGATTATTTTACCGGAGAATGGGATGGCAAGTGGCATCTGGACGAAGGACAGGTAACCATGAAGGGAGATACGATCTGGCATGGGCATATGGTACCTTACATCGTTCCGTCTATGAACTTCATCAAATATATGCAGGAACGACATATTAAACGGGTGATCGATGCCGGTATCGATGCCATTTACCTGGAAGAACCTGAATTTTGGGCTCGTGGCGGTTATAGTGAAGCTTTCAAAAGGGAATGGAAAGAGTATTATGGTTTCGACTGGCGTCCGCAACATGAATCGGCAGAGAATACATATCTTTCCAACAAACTGAAATATCACCTGTATTACCGTGCATTGAACGAATGTTTCACCTATGCGAAAGAATATGGAAAAAGCAAAGGAATGGATGTGCGCTGTTATGTACCTACCCATTCGCTGGTGAACTATTCCCAGTGGCAGATCGTAAGTCCGGAAGCAAGCCTGGCCTCTCTGCCTTGTGTGGATGGATATATCGCCCAGGTATGGACGGGGACATCCCGCGAACCTAACTATTTCAACGGTGTTGCTAAAGAACGCGTATTCGAAACCGCCTTCCTGGAATACGGTTGTATGGAATCGATGACAGCCCCGACCGGACGTAAGGTCTTTTTCCTGACCGACCCGATTGAAGACTGGCCTCGCGACTGGGCAGACTATAAGAAGAATTACCAGGCAACCTTTACAGCCAAGCTATTGTATCCGAACAATAATAACTACGAAGTAATGCCCTGGCCGGACCGTATTTATGAAGGATTATATCGCAAAAGTGCCAACAGTGAAGAGAAAGCACGCATCCCGCGTTTCTACTCCACCCAGATGCAGGTTATGATCAATTCACTGAATAATATGCCTTTATCCGACAATAAGGTATCTGGTTCTTCCGGTATCAGTGTCTTGATGGCCAACTCGTTAATGTTCCAGCGGGCACCCCAGCCGGTTGCTGGTTATGACGATCCGCAGTTATCCAATTTTTACGGTCAGGCTCTGCCTTTCCTGAAACGGGGAGTTCCTGTACATCTGTTGCATCTCGAGAATGTGTCTTATCCGGAAACCTGGAAAAATACGAAAGTATTGTTGATGACTTATTCCAATATGAAACCTCTGGAAAAGGAAACACATAAGTATATTGCCGAATGGGTTAAAAACGGAGGAGTATTGGTATACAGTACACGCGATACGGACCCTTTCCAGTCGGTACAGGAATGGTGGAACCAGGATGCGGAAAAGTATAAAACACCCTCTCAGCACCTGTTTGGTTTGATGGGAATAGATAAAGAGGCCAAAGAGGGTGAATATACTTATGGCAAAGGAACGGTTTACGTTATCCGCCAGGACCCGAAAGAGTTTGTCTTGAAAGCAGATGCCGACAAAGAGTATGTGGCTACGGTAAAACGTTTGTATGAAGAAAAAGCAAATGCCGGAAATCTTCAGTTCAAGAACAGCTTCAGCTTGGAAAGAGGTTTTTACGATTTAATAGCCGTACTGGATGAAGGCATGATTAGCAATGAACCGTATGTCGTAAAAGGTAGACTGATTGATTTGTTTGATCCAGAATTGCCTGTCCTGAGTGAAAAAGTAGTAAAACCGGGTGAACAAGCCTATTTGGTAAATATAGACCGGGTAGAAGATCAAAGTAAGCCACAGGTATTATGCGGTGCAGCACGTGTGTATGATGAAAAAGTAAACAAAAATGTTTATTCGTTTGTCGCTAAAAGCCCGATCAACACAACGAATGTGATGCGTGTCTTATTACCGCAGAAGCCTGAAAAGATAACGGTTTCGGGAGTTACGGGAAAGGAAGCCGCCAATGTCGCCTATAACTGGGACGAAACGAGCAAAACCTGTTTTCTGACTTTTGATAATGATCCGGAAGGTATCGCCATATCTATAGGTTGGTAATATAGTCCTGAATAATTTAGGCTGGATTAAAAACGACGAGGATATTGCAAATATTTATTTTGTGATATCCTCGCTTTTTACTTTTAAATATTATAACATGATGAAACATATTCTTTTTTCTTTATGCCTTATTGTAGGTACAAGTATGGAACTTTCTGCCCAGAATCCTGATCAGACACATTATGTGAATACTTTGCAAGGCACCAATTCAAAACATGAACTGACCCGGGGAAATACTTATCCGACTACTGCCTTACCCTGGGGTATGAATTTCTGGACACCCCAAACTGGGCCTAATCGTGACGGATGGATCTACCAACATTTTAAAGACTCCATTCGCGGGTTCAGGCAAACCCACCAATGTAGCTCATGGACCCGGGATTATGCGGCTTTCTCTCTGATGCCTGTGAGTGGAAAGCTGGAAGTCGACCAATACAAGAGAGCTGCTAAGTTCAGTCACAAAAATGAGATTGCCCGTCCACATTATTATAAAGTAACCTTTGAGAATAAGATCACGACCGAAATGTCCCCGACGGGAAGAGGTGTCCATATGCGGTTTGCATTTCCGAGGACAGGTGATTCGTATGTAGTGGTTGATGCGAATAATGGAGGAAGCCGTGTTCAGATTATTCCGGAAGAGCGTAAGATAATCGGCTATAACAAAAATGCAAACCATAGCGTACCGGACGGTTTTGCAAATTACTTTGTTATCGAATTCGATAAACCTTTTGTTTCGTATGGGACATGGAGCGGTGACGACGGTTCGATCTCTTCCGGAAATATGGAAGCAGAAGACCGATATGTAGGCGCTTATATCCAGTTTAAAAAAGGATCGAAAGTCCAGGCCAAGATAGCCTCTTCATATATTAGTTATGAACAGGCTGAACTGACACTTCAACAAGAATTGGGCTCATCGAAGTCATTGGAACAGACCTGCGAGGCGGCTAAAAAAGCATGGAACAAACAGCTGAATAAAGTACAGGTGGAAGGAGGTACGGAAGAGCAAAAGGCAACGTTCTATTCCTGTTTTTTCCGTTCCATGCTTTTCCCACGCAAATTCTATGAGCATGATGCCAATGGGGAACCGGTCTATTATAGCCCGTATGATGGAAAAATACATAAAGGACGGATGTATACCGACAATGGTTTCTGGGATACCTTCCGTGCCCAGTTCCCGTTGAATGCTATTCTGCATCCGGAATTTCATAATAATTATATAACCAGCCTGATTACCGCTTACGATCAGAGCGGGTGGTTACCTTCTTGGTCATTCCCCGGCCATCAGGGAGGAATGATAGGAAACCATGCCTTGTCGCTTATCGCCGATGCATGGGCTAAAGGATTCCGTTCGTACGATCCGAAGCATGCAATGGAGGCCATGTTTCATGAAGTAACGAACAAAGGACCGGGTGGCCCGGCCAACGGACGTGACGGTTGGAAAGATTATTTTATCTATGGATACGTTCCTTATCCGGACTGTCGTGAAGCGACTGCCAAAACGTTGGAATATTGTTACGACGATTGGTGTGCCATGCAGTTCGCAAAGATGACCAGACAACCCTTTTATGAAGAACTGTTCAAAAAGCAAATATACAATTACCGGAATGTATTCGATCCTTCTGTCGGGTTTATGCGTGGAAGACAAAAGGATGGCAACTGGTTGCCCGATTTTGATCCGACTGAATGGGGTGGCCCGTTTACCGAAGGGTGTGCCTGGCATTATGTGTGGTCGGTGTTCCACGATGTGAAAGGACTTATCGGTTTGCTCGGTGGCGATAAAGCGTTTGTCGCTAAACTGGATTCCGTCTTTTCGGTACCGAATACATTTAAGGTGGGTACTTATAATCGTGTTATTCATGAGATGGCAGAAATGGAAATGATCAATATGGGGCAATATGCACACGGTAACCAACCGATCCAACACATGATCTATCTCTATAATTATGCCGGAGAACCCTGGAAGACCCAGAAATGGGCTCGTAAGGTCATGGACGAGTTATACAGTTCGACCCCTGATGGTTATCCGGGTGATGAAGATCAGGGGCAAACATCTTCCTGGTATGTGATCAGTGCTATGGGACTGTATTCCGTTTGTCCGGGCACTACGGAATATGTGATAGGAAGCCCTGTCTTTCCTAAAATGACGATACAGTTGGAGAATGGTAAGAAGTTGGTCATCGAGGCCGTCAATAATAGTGCTGAAAATGTTTATATACAGTCTGCTTCATTCAATGGACAACCTTTCACCAAGAACTATCTTTTGTATGACGATTTGATGAAGGGAGGAACTATCCGTTACCAAATGGGCGATACTCCGGCTGTCGGCCGCGGAATATCGGAGCAGGATCGTCCTTTTTCCCTTTCTGACTGATAATAGGGGAGAAAAGTAATCTGTTATCGGTATACCTTGGTATTTCTTTAATAGATTCAAACGCAATTAATTTTAATTGTGTTCTTCTGCTATAAAATAGTGATTATCTTTGTGCTATTAAAGATCAATGAATATATTAGTAATTGAACCAAATATAAACTAAATCATGAAAAGAAAAAGTGTATGGGTTTTCGCTTTGGCCGCGATGTTGGCCTGTGTCGGGAACCCTGCTAGGGCCGCTTCCGGGAATGAAGCATTCGATCCGGTAGAGTACGCACTACCGTTGATGGGAACCCAATCGAGTTTCGAGCTGTCGACAGGAAATACGTATCCGGCCATTGCCCGTCCGTGGGGTATGAATTTCTGGACACCCCAGACTGGTAAGATGGGTGACGGATGGCAGTATGTATATACCGCCAATAAGATCAGAGGATTCAAACAGACTCACCAGCCGAGCCCGTGGATCAACGATTACGGACAGTTTGTTATTATGCCTGTTGTAGGTGCTCCCGAGTTTGACCAGGATAAACGTGCCAGCTGGTTCTCACATAAGAGTGAGGTGGTAAAACCTTATTATTATAAAGCATACCTGGCAGATCACGATGTGATCACTGAGTTGACACCGACCGACCGTGCCGCTCTTTTCCGTTTCACATTCCCGGAGAATGATCATTCTTATATCGTTGTCGATGCACTCGACAATGCTTCGTATATCAAGGTGATCCCCGAAGAAAACAAGATCATCGGTTATTCGACAAAGAACAGTGGGGGAGTACCCGAAAACTTCAAGAACTACTTTATTATAGAGTTCGACAAACCTTTCACTTATGAAGCTACTTTTGCCGATAACTCTTTGAAAGAAGGAGCAAAGGAACAGACCAGCAAACACGTAGGAGCTGTGATCGGTTTCAAGACCCGTAAAGGTGAGATCGTTCATGCCAAGGTTGCCTCTTCATTCATCAGCTTCGACCAGGCTGCCGTGAATATGAAGGAACTGGGTAACGACTCTTTCGAAACGTTGATGGCTAAAGGCAAACAAGCCTGGAACGATGTACTCGGTAAGATCGAGGTAGAAGGTGGTTCGCTGGACCAGTATCGCACATTCTATTCCTGCATGTACCGTGCCCTGCTTTTCCCCCGCAAATTCTACGAAATAGATGCAGCAGGCAAAGTGGTTCACTACAGCCCGTATAACGGCGAAGTATTGCCCGGCTATATGTTTACCGATACCGGTTTCTGGGATACTTTCCGTGCCCTGTTCCCATTCCTGAACCTGATGTTCCCGACTATGAACAAGGAAATGCAGGAAGGTCTGATCAATACCTATAAAGAAAGCGGTTTCTTCCCCGAATGGGCAAGCCCCGGTCACCGTGGCTGTATGGTCGGCAATAACTCGGCCTCCGTCCTGGTAGACGCTTATATCAAAGGGGTGAAAGTAGACGACCTGGAAACCCTTTATAAAGGCCTGATCCACGGAACGGAAAACGTACATCCTACTGTTTCTTCTACCGGCCGTCTGGGACATGAATACTACAATAAACTGGGTTATGTTCCCTACGATGTGAAGATCAATGAGAACGCAGCCCGTACGCTTGAATATGCCTACAACGACTGGTGTATCTACCAGATCGCCAAAGAACTGGGCCGTCCGAAGAAAGAACTCGAGTTGTATGCAAAGCGTGCGATGAACTATAAGAACCTGTACGATAAGGAAAGCAAACTGATGCGCGGCAAGAATGCCGACGGTACATTCCAGTCACCGTTCTCTCCGTTGAAATGGGGGGATGCCTTTACCGAAGGAAACAGCTGGCATTACACCTGGTCTGTCTTCCATGATCCGCAGGGATTGATCGACCTGATGGGCGGTAAGGATTCTTTCGTTATGATGCTCGACTCCGTATTTGCCGTTCCGCCGTTGTTCGACGACAGCTATTACGGACAGGTGATCCACGAGATCCGTGAAATGCAGATTATGAACATGGGTAACTATGCACACGGTAACCAGCCGATCCAGCACATGATCTACATGTACAACTACGCCGGACAACCCTGGAAAGCACAGTACTGGGTACGCGACGTGATGAACAAGATGTACACTCCGACTCCCGACGGTTATTGCGGTGACGAGGATAACGGACAGACTTCTGCCTGGTATGTATTCTCCGCTCTTGGTTTTTATCCGGTTGCTCCGGGAACGACACAGTATGTCTTGGGCGCTCCGTTGTTCAAGAAAGCAACTTTGCATTTCGAGAACGGCAAGAACCTGGTGATCAACGCTCCTGAAAACAGCGACAAGAACATCTATATCGAGTCGATGTCGTTCAACGGTGTGAACTATACCAAAAACTATCTCGACCATAACGAACTGCTGAAAGGCGGTGTTCTCGATATCAAGATGGGCGACAAACCCAACCTGAACAGAGGCGTTAACCCGGAAGACCTTCCTTATTCATTCTCAGTCAACGACGAGAACTTTAAGAAGCTGGTTCCGGCTGCAAAGTCAAAAAAGAAATAAACAGACAGGTATATGAATGTAAACAAGAAAATTAAAACAGGTGTGGCTCTATTGGCTTCCGCATTTCTGCTGGCCTCTTGTGCAGCCGGAGGCGATGTCTCCCCACAGAAAAGCCCGGTAGATTATGTGAACCCTTATATGGGAAATATCAGCCACTTATTGGTGCCTACCTATCCGACGATACATTTACCTAACAGCATGCTCCGTGTTTATCCGGAGCGTGCCGACTTTACAGGCGATATGTTAAGCGGATTACCTATTATCGTGACCAGCCACCGTGGAAGTTCCGCCTTTAACCTGAGCCCGTATCAGGGAGAAGCATCCGGACTGAAGCCGGTTATCAACTACAGCTACGATCATGAGAAGATCCATCCGTACCGTTACCAGGTATATCTGGACGATAATAATATAGATGTAGACTTCGCCCCTTCGC
>OGZX01002126.1_pt1 | contig 16946 bp, 14 predicted proteins | sample 1576881 | NCBI WGS metagenome assembly OGZX01 (sample SAMEA3541542, study PRJEB24748) | human gut metagenome | biome: human gut; feature: human-associated habitat; material: faeces | place: China | collected 2012
AAAATCCCATCGGCGAAGCCGATTTGGAATGGATTTTTGCTCGTAACTGTGAGGGTACTGAACAGTTACGTTGTTTTTTATTTCAGCTGGTGCAGATACGTGAACGCATACTCCCGGTTTCCGGAGAACACTGCATTCATGTCCCGGATCATGTCCCCGAGCCCCATCGTCTCCTGGAACATGTTTTTCCCGGTACACCAGACATTGTCCTCTTTCACTGCCTTGAAATCCGCAAAGAGCTGATTTTTTGCACACAGTTCGTCGATCGTGGTAAGTTCCCCGTCGATCGTACTGTTGTAGATCAGGACATCCGCGTCTTTTGCGGCAGCATAGAAAGACTCAAAATCCATGTTCATCGTGGAAAGCGCATTCTCACCGGTCCCGGCATTTTCCGGCACATACGTTCCTCCGGCGATATCGATCATCTTCGCGATATAATCCCCGTTCTTCCGGACATTGACGCTTCCGGAATTTGTCACATAGAAAAATGCAGCTGTCTTTCCGGACGGTTTCATGGCGAGGACATCCGACAGAGCATTCATATTTTCCTGAAAGATCTGATCGGCCTCCTCCTCTTTTCCCGTCAGAAGACCATAGAGGCGGATCCACTCCATTCTCCCGAGCGGATGGCTCTCATAGCTGGACCGCTCCACGAGGACCGGGATCCCGAGGCGTTCCAGCTGTTCCTTGACCTCCGGGGTGTGGTAGATCATCGTGGATTCCACTGCAAGCTCACAGGAACTGCTTACGATCGTTTCGTAATCCGGTGCGCTGTACTTTCCTGCATAGGCAATCTTTCCTTCTTCCATCGCAGTTTTCGCCTCCGGAAGGTACCATCCGGTCTCCTTTGTCCCGGAAAGTGCAATGGAATCCAGGGCATCCAGGCGGATAAAATCATCCATGGCGGAGGTCGCCACAAGATAGATATTTTTTACTGGTTTATGAAGGACCGTGATCGAAGCCGGAAGTCCGTCAGGCGCGGACACACCTTCCGGCAGCAGGAGAAACTGATCCGCATCCCCGATGGTGATGAGGGCGATGCCGTTCTCATAATAGTCTGCTGAAAACTGGTCGGCGTAGAGAAGATCCATGGAGCCTGTCGGGGACATCTCCTCCCAGTTAAGAACCGGCAGATCTTTGTTTTGCTGAGCCTGAAGATTTTCCTCACTGCCATACACGGAAGCGGTCGTGTGGTTTTCCCCTGTAGACGGTGCGGCCGTCCCGGGTTCCGTTTTTTTCGAACAGCCGGAGCAGGTAAACGCAGCAGTCATGAGGATTGCCGCAGCCAGAACAGATCTAAAAAGTGTATCACGCACCCGCGTACTTCTTTTCTGCTTCCTGGGATCAATTTGTCTTCTTTCCATATTTACTGTTTCTGCTCCGCCAGGGTACTTGAATCAAAGGTCAGCGTATACTCGATCTCATGAGGTGTGCTCATGGCAGTTGTATCCGCAAAGATCGTAAGCGGGCTGTCAAATCCAGCTACCGGGATCACAAATGTGGAGTTTCCCTCTGTATTGACCGGGAGGAATTTCTCTTCCTCTACCCGCACATAGTCATAATTGGAGCTGCTCCAGATGATCGTCGCCTCCGCTTTTCCATCTTTGATCTCGATCACAGCCGGAGATTCCACGGATGCACGTCCGGATCCGCCGCTCAGGGAGACTTCCGCGGTGTAAGTTCCATCCGCAAGGGAGAGATCCTGGACGGTTTTTAAGGAAGAATTGAGAAGCGCGTCTGCCGGGATCCCGGATGCCTCAAAGACAAGCTCCCTGTCATACCATTTCTCTTTTTTCTTGCTGAATGCAGCGCACGGAAGCACCTCATTTAAGGCCTTGACCGGAACAGTAAAGCTGTGTGTTCCGTCAGAATTCTCCTCGAAAGGAATCCGGTCTGTCTCCGCGGTCTTTGCGGCCTCCTCTCCGGTTCCCATATAGACATACAGGTATCCGGTCCCGCCCATCGTCATTTTCGCGGTCATGGCGCCGTCTTTGACTGTCAGCGTACAGGATGTGATCTTAAACATGGAAGAGCTGGACTCCACGGAAATCTCGTAGGTTCCCTCTTTCAGATCCTCTGCAGATACCGGAACGAGTCCCGTCGTGTCAAGTGTCTGTTCTGCGGCAGTCTCCTCGCCGGAAGCAACGGCTGCCTTTGTCTCATCGGCCGAAGCAGTTTCCGCTGTTGTTTCCGCCGTGGTCTCTGCAGAAGCAGCTGTCGTTTCTGTCGACCCGGACTGTCCGCAGGCTGTGGACAGAGCGCAGACAACTGCGAGTGCTAATGAAAATTGTTTTAATTTACGCATAAAGTTTTCTCTCCTTTTGTAACCGGAAATCATCGGGGCATCCTGGACGGTTTCCTGAAGTTCCTTTCGCAGGCTGGAGTTTCCCGCAAGTGCACCTCCCGGTTATATAAAAAGGCGGCCGAATCCTCGACCGCCCATATCTAAACATTCTTATTTTGCGAGACTATCCACTGCAGCCTGGGCATGCTGTACGAAAAGCTGCTGGATCGGCTCAAGCTCACCAAGACCTCTTACAAGGCAGGTTACCTCATAGCCTGCAGCCTCAAACTGGCTCTTCCAGGAGTCATCGTCGTCACCGGCCATATCGTTGTTTGCGTGGTCACCGGCTACGATCATAAGCGGCTCAAGAACAACTTTCTTATAGGAACCTTCTTTTACCTGATTGATGACATCTTCACAGGACGGAGTTGCCTCAACGGTACCTACATAGTAGTTGTCAAAGCCCTCTTCCTTTAACATATCCTGCATTTTCTGGTAAACGGCGTTGGAATCAGCCTCTGTGCCGTGACCCATGAAGCAGATCGCGGTCTCACCGTCATCGTACTCTTTTGTTGCGTCTGTGATCGCGGAGATCACTGCCTTGAAGTCATCATCAGAAGTTAAGAGCGGCTCACCGACAGCAACCTGCTCGAAAGCGTCGGAATTATCAGCTAACTCGTTTACAAGATCTGTGTACTCAAGACCGTTCATAAGGTGGGTCGGCTGTACAACAAGAGTCTTGACACCGTTGTCAACGGCGCGGTTTAAAGCCTCTGTCACGTTATCGATCGAAACATTGTCTCTCTTTTTTACATGGTCAATGATGATCTGGCTTGTGAAACCTCTTCTTACGGAGTAATCCGGGAATGCATTTTCGATCGCATTCTCGATCGCGCCGACTGTCAGTCTTCTGCTGTCATTGTAGCTTGTACCAAAGCTCACAACAAGAAGTTCTTTCTCGCCGATCTCATCCTGATTTCTTGTGTTATCCATGGAAGCGTCTCCTGTATTGTAGTTTTCCTCGTCCTCTTCTGCAGCTGCTGTCTCTGCGGCTGTAGTCTCCTCAGCTGTTGTCTCTGCAACGGTTGTGGTCTCCGCAGCTGTTGTCGCTGCTGTCTGACTTCCGGAGCATCCGGAAAGGATCGCCATGGATACGGCTGCCGCTGTCATAACGGCGTAGATGTTTGCTTTTCTCATTTACTCTTCTCCTCGCTTGAAAAATGATTTTTTAAGGTCCCCGGCTGGTTTTTCCCCTCCAAACGGACATCCGGCAGGTTTCCTGGCTCATCCATTATCATGCATGAAACGCCTTCCCGGCAGGTTTCGCCAGTGACTGTCCGCATAACACGGACAATATTCATGCACTCCGGATCTACAGTGACGGGCTCGCACAGGCGTCTGACCTGTTTCCCTTTTAACTCTCAGAGATCGCCGTTTGGGATATCGTACAACCATCCTCCGGCGGTCTGTGACAGCACCGCATGTAAATAGACCTGTGTCGTTTATCATAACACCTTGGCAGTAAAAAAGCAACCGGGTATCCCGACAATATTCACATCCGGTCCCGATCAATGGGTACCCTGCGGGGATTTCCGATCTGAAAATCCCCGGTCATCGGGTTCTGCAAATATTTTCCGAAATATCCGATTGCTTTTGATCATTTTTTCTAACTGAATCCCCGGAACCGTACCTTGATCAGTGGGCTTTCCGGTTGATGAACTCGGTCTTTATCTTTGAATATGTGAACTTCTGGCTGCTGTAAAGCCCGTAATATCCCGACAGTGTGAAGCTGATGGCAACGGCAACCGCAAAATACGGCATCGCCTCAAAGCCGAAGAGCTCGAAGCCGAGGAACATGGTCGCGATCGGGCAGTTTGTGACGCCGACGAAGGTGGCGAGCATGCCTGCTGCCGCACACAGGGACGGTTCAAAGCCTGTGAGCAGTCCGAACGTGCACCCGAATGTGGATCCCACTGCCAGTGTGGGAACGATCTCTCCGCCCTTAAAGCCGCCGCCGAGGGCCACCGCCGTGAAGACCATCTTGAAGAAGAACGCCAGGTATCCGGCATCTCCTTCCACCGCCTGTTCCACAAGATTAAATCCGGCTCCGCAGTAATCCCTGCCGAACACCAGCGCGAGTCCGATGGAAAGGACTGCTGCCACAAGAATGCGCAGATAAACGTTGTCGATCTTTTTCTTGTAGAGATGCTGGGTCTCATGGAGCAGGATGCAGAAGCAGACGCTTAAAAGCGCACAGGACAGTCCGAGTCCGACGGTGTAGAGCGCCGGTATAAGGGAAAATTCCGGAACATGGAGGATCTGGAACGCTTCCCCGTGAAGTCCGAGCGCCCCGGAAATCTGGGCACCGATGAAGGAGGCAAAGACGCACGGCACAAGGGCCGCGTAATAAGCGACACCGATGCTGATGACCTCGATCCCGAACATGGCGGCAGCCAGAGGCGTCCCGAAGATCGCCCCGAAACAGCCGCTCATGCCGCTCATGATCATGACTTTTTTGTCCCTCTCATCCATATGGAAGAGATCCCCGAGATAATTTCCGATGCAGCCGCCGATCTGTAAGGCAGCTCCCTCTTTGCCGGCAGACGCGCCGACCGCCTGGCTTAAGATCGTGGAGACAAAGATACACGGCAGGGTCGTCATATGGATCTTCTCGTTGGATGAGATCGACTCCAGGATCAGGTTTGTCCCGCGGTTTCCGATCTCGTGGAACATCTGGTGAAGAAGGACGATCAGAACACCTGCCACGGGCATGAGATACAGCATAAAGCTGTAAGTTTTAAACAGCCGCTGAGCGTAGATGACCCCGTATCCGAAAATGGTCCCGATGAGACCGCAGACGATTCCCATTACAATAGAGATCACGGTCCAGCGGAGAAAATACAGGATATTCTTGCTGAGAGCAGTCTGAGTTTCGCTTCTGTACATACATTTTCCCCTTATTCAGCAGACCGTCGGGCATTTCACGAAGTTTGACAAATTGATATATGCCTGACTGCGTTCCATGACCGGAGGTCCGTTCATCACACCTCCCGCAGAGGCGGGAGAATCCCTGGTATCATTACATATAAATTCCGGAAGTCTTGGAGATTACCGGGCAGTAGCCTGCTGTTTCCAGAGCCTTGATGATCTGATCCTTGTGCTCAGTTCCGAAGGACTCTAATGTGATCGTAAGTTCCACACCCGCTGTGCGGTTTACATTTGCGAATACGTTGTGCTCGAGCTTGATCACGTTGCCCTGCTCTTTTGCGATCAGTGCAGAAACAGCTGCCAGCTGGCCAGGCTTATCCGGAAGCATCACGCTTACCGTGAAGATACGGTCTCTCTGCATCAGTCCGTTCTGGACAACTGTCGCCATCGTTAAGACATCCATGTTTCCGCCACTTAAAACGGATACGACTTTTTTGCCTTTGAAGTCAAGATGCTTTAAAGCCGCAACGGTCAAAAGACCGGAGTTCTCGACGATCATCTTATGATTCTCTGCCATATCGAGGAAAGAAAGAGTCAGTTCGGAGTCGTCCACTGTGATGACCTGATCCACGTTTGCCTGAAGATACGGGAAGAGCTTGTCACCCGGCGTCTGGACAGCGGTACCGTCCGCGATCGTGTTGATCTTGGAGACGGTGGTTACCTCTCCGGCCTCTAAGGATGCCTTTAAGCAGGCAGCTCCTGTCGGCTCAACAGCGATGACCTTGATCTTCGGATTTAAGAGTTTTGCGAGTGTAGAGACGCCCGTACAGAGTCCGCCTCCGCCTACCGGAACGAGAATGTAATCCACAGTCGGGAGTTCTTTGATGATCTCCATCGCAATGCTGCCCTGGCCGGTCGCAACTTCCAGATCATTGAACGGGTGAACGAAGGTATATCCGTGCTCGTCTGCAAGCTTGTATGCATGGGCACATGCCTCATCGAAGACATTTCCGTAGAGGACAACGTCGGCACCGTAGGATTTTGTGCGGTTTACCTTGATGAGCGGTGTTGTCACCGGCATAACGACAGTTGCTTTCACACCGGCAAGTTTTGCGGCATAGGCAACGCCCTGGGCATGGTTTCCGGCAGATGCGGTGATCAGACCGCGGGAACGCTCTTCCGGTGAGAGCTGGCTGATCTTATAATAAGCGCCGCGCACTTTGTATGCACCGGTACGCTGCATGTTTTCCGGTTTAAAGTAGATCTTGTTCCCGTAGCGCTCAGAAAAATATTCACTGTAGATCAGTTTTGTCTCCTGAGTGACCTTTTTTACGATCTCAGATGCTTCTTCAAATTTTTCGAGTGAAAGTTCCTGCATTTCCATTTGTATTCTCCTTCATATTCATTCCTGATCGATCTCATCGATGGAACATTTTTCTGTCTTTCCCATAGTTGTCTGCTATACCGGCATTTATCTGGCTGTTTTCTGCCTGAAATGCATCGGTCATTCCGGCTGTTTCGCAAACAATGCGTTTACGAAGTCTTCGGAATTAAATTTCTGAAGGTCGTCGATCTTCTCCCCGACACCGACATATTTGACCGGGATCCCAAGTTCCGACTGGATTGCAACCGCGATGCCGCCCTTTGCAGTACCGTCAAGCTTTGTGAGGATGATGCCCGTAATGTCGGCAGCTTCCATGAACTGGCGGGCCTGGACCAGAGCGTTCTGTCCTGTAGTGCCGTCGAGAACAACGAGTGTCTCACGGTAAGCTTCCGGGTACTCCTTATCGATGATGCGGTTGATCTTTTTTAACTCCTCCATGAGGTTCTTCTTATTATGGAGTCTTCCCGCGGTATCGCAGATCAGGACGTCTGCGTTTCTCGATTTTGTCGCGGAGATCGCGTCGTAGATCACGGCAGCCGGATCGGATCCCTCTTTCTGGGCGATCAGCTCCACGCCGGCACGGTTTGCCCACTCTGCCAACTGGTCGATCGCTGCAGCACGGAAGGTATCAGCCGCCGCAAGAACAACCTTCTTTCCCTCTGTCTTTAACTGGTCTGCAAGCTTTCCGATGGACGTCGTCTTTCCGACACCGTTGACACCGATGACGAGGACAACGGATTTCCTGTTTTCAAACTCATACGCATTCTCGCCAAGGTCCATCTTTGCACGGATGCTGGCGATCAGCGCCTCCCGGCATTTCTCCGGTTCTTTGATATGCTGCTCTTTTACGGTCTTTTTCAGGTCTTCAATGACCGCCATGGTCGTCTGGATTCCCATATCTCCCATGATCAGAGTCTCCTCAAGCTCCTCGTAGAAATCATCATCAATCGCGGAGAAGCCGGAAAAGATGGAATCCATTCCGGATACAATGTTTTCTCTGGTCTTCGTGAGACCTTCCACAAGGCGCGAGAAAAAGCCCTTTTTCTTCTCTTCCATATGAATCCTCCAATTATTTCAGATCGTTTTCGATCAGGTTTACGGAGACAAGCGTGGACACGCCTTTCTCCTGCATCGTGATTCCGTAGAGCCGGTCAGCCGCGAGCATCGTGCCTCTTCGGTGGGTGATGACGATAAACTGGGTATGTTTTGTCAGTTTGTGCAGATATTTCGCATAGCGGTCGACGTTGGAATCGTCAAGCGCCGCCTCGATCTCATCAAGGAGACAGAACGGGGACGGTTTTAAGTTCTGGATCGCAAAGAGCAGGGCGATCGCCGTCAGTGCCTTTTCACCGCCGGACATCTGCATCATGTTCTGAAGTTTCTTTCCCGGCGGCTGGGAGATGATCTGGATCCCCGCCTCCAGGATATCTTCGTCCTCGATCAGCTCAAGACTTCCGTGTCCTCCTCCGAAGAGTTCCCGGAATACCTTGTCAAACTCTGCCCGGATCAGGGCAAATTTTTCTGTAAACTGCTTTCGCATTCCGATATCCAGCTCTTCGATGATCTTATAGAGGGCATCCTGTGCCGCGACAAGGTCATCATGCTGGGTCTTCATGAACTCGTAACGCTCAGAGATCTCTTTATAATCCTCGATCGCATTGACATTGACATTTCCGAGTCCGCGGATCGCGTTCTTCCGTTCAGCGATCTGGCGTTTCATATCCGCCGCATTCGTCAGGGTCTCATCCCGGAGAAGCTCCGCTGTCGAGAAGGTGAGACCATATTCATTCCACATATAGTCCACCTGGGAATCCTGGCGTTCCGCAAGCTTGTCGTTCTGGTTCTGAAGACGCATCAGTTCTTTATCGAGATCGGAGATCCTCGCAGAGAGCGCTTCCCGCTTTTCGAAGAAGCCTTTCTGTGCCTCATTTTTCGCGGCTTTTTCTTCCTGGGCAGCAGCCATCTCCTGACGGTACGTTTCCGCATCCTTTCCGGCATCTTTGATCTTTTCCTTCAGTTCTTCGATCTGTGCCAGACGTTTTTCCACCTCATGCTTACTGTCCGTGTGTCCGTCATGCAGAGACATTCTTTCGGAGAGCAGCCGCTCTTTTTCGTCTTCGAGACGATGGATGTTCTGGTCGAGGAAGGAATCCTGCTGCTTTAAGTTTGCTGCTTCCAGCTGGACTTCGGAGAGCGCCGCAGATGCAGTATCCCGGTCGGCCTTTGCCTGTTCCAACGCGGTGGAATCCGTCCCGATCTTTGTCTCCCGCTCCGTGTTTTCCTGTTCCAGCCGCTCCATCTCTTTCGCGATCGCGGCGAGACTTGCGCGGAGTTCATGGATCTGTTCTTCCAGCTGACGGTTTTCCAGGTTCATGTCCGAGGAGGATTCATAAAGTTCTTCTTTCTTTCCTTCCAGCTGTTTTAACGCGATCTTTGTCGTATTCTCTTCCAGATATTTTTCCTGGAGAGCATTCTTTACCGACTCCAGCTCCCCGCTCTTTTCCTGGAATATGCCTTCCTGGAACACGGTCTCCGCCTGGATCTTATCGACAGTCGTCAGCGCGCGTTTACATGCCTCCTCCAACTCCTCCATCTCTCTCTTTCTTCCGAGAAGATTGCTGGAGTTTCTAAAGGCACCGCCGCTCATGGAACCGCCCGGATTTAAGAGATCGCCCTCCGGCGTTACGATCCGGATGGAGTGCCGGTATTTTCTCGCGATGGCGATCGCATTGTCGATGTGATCCACCACGAGGACGCGGCCGAGGAGATATCTGGCAAGTGCCTGATATTCCGGACGCACGCGGACAAGATCTGCAGCGATCCCGATCGCTCCCGGTTCTTTTAGCGCGCCTGGCGTCTTAAATCCATCCCCGGATGAGATCGCGGATAACGGCAGGAAGGTCGCACGACCGAACTTGTTCTTTTTCAGGTGTTCGATCAGGACTTTTGCGGTCTGCTCGGAATCTGTGACGATGTTCTGGATCGATCCGCCGAGCGCTGTCTCGATGGCGATCTCATATTCTTTCGGAACATCGATCAGATCAGCCACAACGCCGTGGATCCCTCTCACACGGTCCCTGACTTCCATGACACGCTTGATGCTGTTTCCATATCCATCATAACGCTCCGCAAGGTTCCTTAAGGATTCCAGTTTTGTGTGGGCCGTATGGTAATCCTGTTCCGTGTGGCTTAAGTTTCTGTTTAAACGGCGGATCTCTTCGTTCGCCGCCTTTACCTCTTCCTCCAGGGATTCCGCCTGGGAGAGGAGTTTTTCGATCTCCGCATCGATGGCAGTCAGACGCTCGTTCTGCTCTGAGATCTGGTTATCCCAGTTTTCCTCATCACTCTTTACTTTTAAGAGTTTCTGGGCTACCTCAGATCTGCGGACCTGGACCTGCTCCAGCGTGGTGACATCCTTCTGCTTCTTTACAGAGAGTTCTGATTTTTCATTCAGTGCTTCGATCCTTGCACTCTTTAACTCTTCGATGGACTGTTCGAGACTGTCAACGCGGCTGCCGGAAGTATTTACGGTGTTCTCCGCATCGGAAAGTCGTTCTAACACTTCCCGGATCCTGGTCCCGAGAGCCTCTCTCTCCTGCCTGATCGATCCCTGTTCTTTCTCTTTGGCCGCCAGCTCCTCATCGATGGCAGCCGTCCTGTTTTTGATGTGCTCCGCATTCAGTTCCTCTGTGCGGATCTGCTCTTTTATGACATCGATCTGTCCTTCCAGGTTTCCTGCGGACAGTTTCGCCTCGTTTTCGGCATTCTGCTTTTCCGTGATCTTTTCGTCCAGCAGGCGGACCGCCTCGGAGATCCGGTCATATTCCTCTTTCAAAGCTTCGGCTGCGGCTTTGGAATCTTCCATATCGCCGTTTACGGTGTGCTCTTTCTGTGCGAGTTCCCGTTTCTGCTCCTCGATCGCTTTCAGGTCTGCGAGGAAGAGGTTCACATCGAAACGCTTCAGTTCTTCCCGGAGTCTTAAATACTCTTTCGCCGTCTCCGCCTGTTTTGCGAGAGGTCCCACCTGCTTTTCAAGTTCGCTCAGGATATCCGATACGCGGACGAGATTCTGCTTCTCATCCTCGAGTTTTTTCTGGGCGATCGCCTTTCTGCGCTTAAACTTTACGATCCCGGCCGCCTCATCAAAAAGCTCTCTGCGGTCTTCCGGGCGTCCGCTTAAGATTTTATCGATCTGTCCCTGCCCGATGATGGAGTAGCCTTCCTTACCGATACCGGTATCATAAAAAAGCTCATTGATATCCTTCAGCCTGCAGGCGCTTCCGTTTAAGAGGTACTCACTCTCACCGGAGCGGTAGATCCGCCTGGAGACCGTCACTTCATCGTAATCGATGGCAAGCTGGTGGTCAGAATTGTCCAGGGTGATCGCCACATAGGCAAATCCCTGGGGTTTTCTTGTCTCTGTGCCGGAGAAGATCACGTCCTGCATGGACGCACTTCTGAGCTGCTTTACCTTCTGCTCACCGAGCACCCAGCGGACCGCGTCGGCAACATTGCTCTTTCCACTTCCGTTCGGACCAACGATGCCGGTGATTCCGTTGTGGAATTCAAATACGATCTTATTTGCAAAGGATTTGAATCCCTGTACTTCGATACTCTTTAAATACATGCGTTATTTTCCTATTTCTATAATGTGACCATTCCGGTCCTCACGGGTCCCGATCTTATTTGAGCCTGCAGATCCCGTGGTAAGCGGCAACCTGCTCGGCCGCTTTTTTCGTGCGTCCCAGACCTCTGCCGATCTCCTCATCGCCGATCTTTACGCACACCTCGAAGGACTTGTTGTGATCCGGTCCCTCTTCCTTTATCAGTTCATAGACAAGTGTTTCTTTGTACTTTGCCTGAACCATTTCCTGCAGGATAGTTTTGCTATCGTAAAAGAGCTGCTTATGTTCGATATCATTTAAAATAAATTTATGGATAAACTCTTTTGCATTAGCAAGACCACCATCCAGATAGATCGCACCGATCACCGCCTCCATCGCATCGGAGACAACAGACGGACGTTTTCTTCCTCCGGTCAGGTCCTCGCCCTTTCCGAGCAGCAGATAATCACCTAACGGGATCACTTCCGCGCAGTAAGCGAGCGTCGGCTCACAGACAAGACTGGCACGGAGTTTTGTCATCTCGCCCTCCGGCATGGACTCATAAGTGTGAAACAGAAAATCGCTGGAGATCACCTCGAGCACGGCATCGCCCAGAAATTCCAGGCGCTCATTGCAGCGCGTCTTATCCCAGTGTTTTTCGTTCGCGTAGGAACTGTGTGTCAGGGCGTGAGTCAGAAGTCCCGGATCTTTGAACCGGTAGCCGATCACTTCCTGAAGTTTTTCGAGTTTTTCTTTCATTCGATTTGCCTTTCTTCTGCCATGTATCGCAAAGAAGGTGTCCCTTTGCGGAGACACCTTTTCCTGCTACTAATTTAATGCGTTTTTGATCGCCTCAACAGCATCGCCGACACTCGCGATCTTCTCAGCTTCCTCAGTCGGGATCTCGATGTCAAACTCTTCTTCGATTCCCATGATGATCTGGAATACATCCAGAGAATCCGCGCCGAGATCGTCAACGAATGTTGTATTCATTGTGATCTCCTCCGGATCAATGTTGAGAACCTCTGCGATGATCTGCTGTAATTTTTCGAACTCCATAATTTCCATCCTCTCTTATTTTGCTTTTTACGGAGACACAAAACTGTGCCATTCCATATATTTAATTTTTGCATCCGGACTGTTGCCGGTTGTCTTCTGATGTAATTTTATGTGGCGATGTGAACTGCCGCATATTGGTGTTTTTCAACTTGTCTATGCAGTTTCTTCCGGTGCAAGGCATTCCCGGATCTTATCCGAAATCTCATTCTCCTTGAAGGAGATGCACTGGATAATCGAATTCTTTACTTCTTTTGCCTTGGAACTTCCGTGAGTCTTCACAACGAGTCCTTTTAAGCCCAAGAGCGGTGCACCGCCGTACTGGCTCGCATCAAAGCTCTTCAGCGTGGATTTTAACGCCGGTTTGATCAGAAGAGCTCCGATCTTGCTTCTTAAATTGCTCATCAGGCCTTTCTTCACCATTGTCATCATCGTTGCGCCGACGCCCTCATAGAGCTTTAAGATCACATTTCCGACAAAGGCCTCGCAGACGATCACATCCGCGCCGCCGTGCGGGATCTCACGGGCTTCGATACTTCCGATGAAGTTGATATTTTTACATTCTTTTAAGAGCGGAAAGGTCTCTTTCACGAGAGCATTTCCCTTCTCCTCCTCCAGACCGATATTGACGATCGCCACTCTAGGATTTTCGATTCCCATCACATATTTCATATAGAGGGAACCCATCTGGGCGAACTGTACCAGGTGGGACGGTCTCGCGTCAACGTTTGCCCCGCAGTCGATCAGAAGGGAAACTCCCTTTTCCGTCGGAATCAGCGGTGCGAGCGGCGGGCGCTCTACGCCTTTGACGCGGCCGACGATGACCTGGCCGCCTACGAGGACGGCTCCTGAGCTTCCCGCAGATACAAAGCCGTCAGCCTCGCCGTTTTTCACGAGGTTCAGACCGACTACAAGGGAAGAATTCTTTTTCTTACGGATCGCATTGACCGGCGGTTCTCCCGTCTCGATCACTTCCGGGGCGTCAACGATCTCGATCTGCTCTTTTTTATAGGTATATTTCGAGAGCTCTTTTTCGATGACATCTTTCTGTCCTGTCAGACAGACTGTAATGTCGTTCCGCTCTGTGACCGCGTCAACGGCACCCTTTACGATCTCTCCAGGGGCGTTGTCTCCGCCCATGGCGTCTACTGCAATTTTTATCATGTATTTTCTCTCCAATTCCTGCCCGCGGCGGGAAATTTTTCTAAATATTCCCCATACGCGGATCATCCCATCGAACGCTGCAAAATGATACGGCTGCTCTCAGGGACTTTTATAGTAACTAATATACTAAATACCATTCATAAAATCAATACTTTTTTCGTGAACAGAATATGTTCCTTTTTTAACATTTTTCGCAGTCAGGTTTTTCCGAACGGGAAGTCCCCTGCAATATCGCTGCGGCTGCAAATTTTGACGATTCAGAATGCAAAGCACCGGAAAACTCATACATTCCGGCAACAAGTACATTATATATAGAAGAAACAGGATTGCTGCGGCTGCACTGCTCCGGAATGAACAAAAAGGGCCATGGCAGCTGCACCGGAGCTCCGGCCAGCTGTCATGGCTTCTTTTATTATTCCTGCACAAGTTTGCGGATCATCTCGCTCACCTGCGCCGGGTTCGCTTTTCCTTTCATCTCCTTCATGACCTGTCCCATGAGGAATCCGATGACTTTATCTTTTCCTTCCTTCAGCTCTCCAACCGCTTTCGGGTTTGCGTCCAGGATCTTTTTCACAGTCTCCTCGAGAAGACCGGAGTCGCTCTCCATCTTCAGCCCGTGTTCCTCCACATAGACAGACGGATCCACGTCGGACTCGAACATCGCAGCGAACACCTCTTTCGCAGTCTGGTTATTGATCACACTCTTTTCAAGGAGTTCGATCAGTGCTGCCAGATGCTCTGCGGAAAAGACGATCTTTGATGCCTCCATCTCCTTCTCCTTTAAGAGACGGAGTGTCTCCCCGGTCAGCCAGTTTGCCGCTTTTTTCGGAGCTGCTCCGGCTTTGATCGTGTTCTCAAAGAGCTCTGCAAGCGCCTTATCGACAGTCAGGATATCGGCGTCATAGGCACTCAGACCGTACTCCGACTGATATCTCTTCGATTTCACCTTCTTTAACTCCGGCTGTGCCTTGCGGATCGAGGCGATCCAGGCATCGGAGATATCGATCGGCGGAAGATCCGGGTCCGGGAAGTAACGGTAATCCTTTGCATCTTCCTTGGAACGCATCGCGTGGGAAGATTCCTTGTTGTCATCCCAGCGTCTCGTCTCCTGAATGACGGCACGGCTGTCCTCGAGAAGCTCGATCTGGCGTTCCCGCTCTCCCTCGATGGCATGGGCGATCGCCTTGAAGGAGTTTAAGTTCTTCATCTCGGTTCTCGTTCCGAACACCGGACTTCCCACCTCGCGGACAGAAAGGTTTACGTCGGCACGCATGGAACCTTCCTGGAGACGGCAGTCGGAAACACCGAGATACTGCATCGTGGACTGAAGATGTTCCAGGTACTGGATGACCTCGTCGGCACTTCTCATATCCGGCTCCGACACGATCTCAATTAACGGCACGCCGCTTCGGTTGTAATCGACTAAGGAACTGTCGGTCCACTCGTCATGGACCAGTTTTCCGGCATCCTCCTCCATGTGGATCTCATGGATCCCGATCCGCTTTGTTCCTGCCGCCGTCTCAAGCTCCACGTAACCGTCATGGCAGATCGGCAGATACAGCTGAGAAATCTGATAGTTTTGCGGGTTATCCGGGTAAAAATAGTTTTTCCGGTCAAATTTACAGAACTGGTTGATCTCACAGTTTAACGCAAGTCCGGCGCGGAGTGCGAACTCCACAACCTGCTTATTTAATATAGGAAGAGATCCCGGCATACCTGTACAGATCGGGCACACATGTGTGTTCGGCGCAGCGCCGAAATCTGTTTTGCATCCGCAGAAGATTTTTGTCTTTGTGGCAAGTTCTACATGGACCTCAAGACCGATGACTGTTTCATACTGTTTCATGATAAGGTCTCCTTTCTGGCAAACGGAAGTGTCCATTCACCGCGGACATGTTCGATGGCGGATGCCGCTGCAAATAATGTCTTTTCCCTGAAGCAGTCGCCGAGAAGCTGGACGCCGATCGGGAGTCCTTTTTCATTTACACTGCATGGAACGGTGAGTCCCGGAAGACCCGCAAGGTTGACAGCAACCGTATAGATATCGCTCAGGTACATCTTCATCGGATCGCTCAGGGAGGTTCCGATCTTCGGAGCCGCCGTCGGAGCTGCCGGTCCTAAAATGATGTCATACTTCGCAAATGCCTCATCAAAGGCTTTTTTGATCAGTGCACGCACCTTCAGAGCTTTCAGATAATATGCGTCATAATATCCGGAGCTTAAGACGAAGGAACCGAGCATGATCCTTCTCTTGACCTCCGGTCCGAAGCCCTCGGATCTTGACTTCTTGTACATGTCATGAAGTCCCTCGTAGTCCTTTGCCCGGTAGCCGTACTTGACGCCGTCAAATCGCTCTAAGTTGGAGCTTGCCTCCGCGGCCGCAATGACACTTTTCAAATTTCTCGTTATCATATCCATCCCACCGCAGATAATTCCAATCCGGCTGCGGGCATTCTTCATCCTGCACGCTCTCGCGCGGCACAATCGCCAGCGGCATATCCTGTACCTGCCCCGTTTGCATTAGCACAAGTGCAGGCAGCAACTCCTGCACCAGAAATTTCCGTTCCGGGCACACATCGACCATTCCCGTACGTGCTGTCAAAAACATCTTATAGTCCAACGTGCAGATCAATAGTTCCGGCGCTGCTCTGTTCTGGCAAATAAATGCGGCCACATTCGAGGCTTTCGCTTCGAACACAACTGCCTGTCCACCTTCTGCAGCCATACCCATTAAGTATTTCTGATTCATGCTGTCCTCTCTCCTATATATAATGTATTATAAAGATTTCAGCAAAAGTATTCTGGCGCCTTGCGCTCCCGAATGAACTGTGCTATATGCTCCATACTGCTCGTTATCCGGCACTCTGGCAGGGCTTCCAGCACAGCCGTATGGTATCTCTGCCCTTCCTGGGCACGCTGGTCCAAAATCGCCACCACACAGGTATCTGTCTCTGTTCGAATGGCCCGACCAAACCCCTGCCGCAGCTTGCGCTGCATATCCGGCAGCACCACTGCCTGGATGTAATCATGAAGGCTGGAATAGTACATTTTTTCTGCCTCACTGAGAGGGTCCGGCACGGGGAATGGCAACCGCGCAATCACCAGCAGCGACACCATATCACCCGGAAAATCTATCCCCTCCCAGCATGGGCCAGCAGCAAACAGCACCGCATTGGGCAGGCTCTTGAACAGGCGGATGATCTGCTGCCCATTGCGCCACGCCTCCAGCAGTGGAAATGGCAGGCGCTCCCGCAGTAGCGCGTGTACTTCACTCATCAAGCGATAGGATGTGAACAGCACCAGCGCATGGCCGTGAACTGCTTTTACCAATTCTTCAATGCGCTGCGCAAGCACCTCCACATTTCTCCTGTTACCGGGAGATGGCATATCTTTTGGAATGTACAGCAGGCAATTTTGTTTGTAGTTGAATGGCGAAACCGCTTCAAAGGATCCGGTTCGAATATTGCTTTCCAGCCCCAACATTTGCCTGATCCGTGCAAAACTGCCGCCCGACACTAAGGTGCCC
>OGZX01002131.1_pt1 | contig 16881 bp, 15 predicted proteins | sample 1576881 | NCBI WGS metagenome assembly OGZX01 (sample SAMEA3541542, study PRJEB24748) | human gut metagenome | biome: human gut; feature: human-associated habitat; material: faeces | place: China | collected 2012
TTTTTAAATTATGAACAAAAGATTTTCTACTCTTGTGGCTGCCGCACTGGTAGCCTGTGGAATGTCGCTAAGTGCAGTTGCTGCTGATGGTAACTACTTAAAAGAAACAAAGGATTTGAAAGCTTCAGATTATCCTTTTGTCTTTTTAAGTAATGACGAAAACGCAGGACTTGACTTAGCTATTGCTAAAGATGGTACAATTACGGCGCATTCTACCATTACATCAATTCCTTGTGCAGCTATTCCTGACACAACGATTGCCACTTTGGATTCTATGGCATGGAAAGTAATCGAAGTGCCCGGAACTGTGAAAACTTTCAAATTTCAGAACCGTGCGACTGGAGATTTTTTGTCTATCATGGCAAAAGAATACTCAAACAAAGTTGATGCCAGCGATAAGGCTATCACAACTTGGGCACTTGGTGATAATGGTCTTCAGGCAGAGGTTGGCGACTCTCTTTATTATTTGAATGTACATAAAACTACAGGTGTATTCTATTTATCACGTAGTGGTAGTGCTGATTCACATACAGACATGGTTAAGATCTATCCGCGTGAAATGAAGAACGAGATCATCTTGAACGCTAATGATTTTAATAACGAGATCAAGGGATTCAGCTTTGCTGATGTTACGGGTCGTAAAGCTCCGAAAGATAAGACTGCTGGTGATAATATCCTGACAAAATATCAGTGGGTGGCAACACAAACAGGAGCCGGTCTTGCTGACACACAGGGTAAGCCGTATTTGATGTTCCAGAAAAAGGGTGCAAAAGCAGAAGAAGACTTTTTGAAAGTGGATACTACTTATGTAGGAAGTACTTATGCTTACAAATTGACTCTGGATTCTTGTAAGACGGCAGCTAACGGGACTTCAGTCAGAGGTTTTATGAAATACAAAGATGCCGAAGCTTCTGAAGCCGCTGAGGAAGATGTATTCCATTATACTATCAACGACTCTTTGGCTCTGTTTAGAGTTTCCTATCATTATGCAAAAGATTCAATGAATATCTATCCGGTTGCTTTGCCGAGTATGCAGAGTGCGAATCTGTGGGATGGAGTAGGTGATGCTGCAGGGAAGACTGATACTGTTTCAGTTATGTTTTATAGCGCAAAATGGGGTATCAAAGATGCAGGCGATAGTGCCAGAGTAGCTTTGAAGAGTATTGAAAACTCTACTTATCTGGTTATTGACTCTTGCGGTCACGTTGTTTTAAATAGTGGTGACAAGACCGTTTATACAAATACATCTCATCCGGATCATAATCAGGTATTTGGTGTTACAGAAGCCCGTATCGTTTCTACTGGCCGTTCGACTGTTGTAGGTGGTGATGCTGAAATTGCAGCTGGCGTTTATTTCATGAAGAACATGAATAAGAAAGCTTCAGACGGAACGGACAATGCCGACTACAACAAATATAAAGTATTTGCTTTGACCGGTGAAGCTACAACAGCCAGCAAGGGTGACGTAGCTGTTCCTTCTACTCAGTGGGTTGTCGTAGCTGGTTCCGCCAAGGGTATCTACACCATTATGAACCGTGAATATCAAGGACAGAAAATGTCAGGAACATTCAATACTGTTAAGGGTGAAGATGGAAAGGCTATCGCTAATACATTTGTTTGTCAGAACGATACGATCTACTTAGAAGATGCAAAATGTGCTTCCGTAGAAGATCTGATCACAGTTGATGGTCACAAACGTGCTACAACCGGTTACGGTTACTTCGATGCCAAAACATTGGCAAATAAGAAAATCAAGGTAGCTTCTGCTTCTCCTTATATGAGCGCATTGTTCATGCAGCCGAGAAAAGACTCTACTTTGGTATTGGATGAAGCTGAATATTCATTCTATCTGAAATTGCCTGCAAGAGATGGCAAGGAAAAAGTAGGTGGCGTGATCGGTGCTCAGGCAGCCGGTGTAGACACACTGTACCGCCAGTCTTATATCCTGGTTACAAGCAGGGGTGAATGGGTAAGTTCTCCTGCAAGCGAAAATGGAGCTTATACTTTGACTAAGACTGCCGGAAAAGATACAGCCGTATTCTATCTGAAATCTTGGGGTGCTGCTGATAATTATGCTTTGGTTGATACGATCAACTCTGTTAAGAATGGTGGCTTGGCGAAAGTTGCTATTAATGCACAGACCGCTACTGTCACAAAGGTTGCTGCTGATGCAACATTGACAGACTTGTTTACTGTTGCTGAACTGGATGCTCCGTCTGTATTGTTCACAGACCCGGCCCACTTCAATATCTACAACAATAACGACCGTTTGGCTGTTGGTAAGAACAATCTGGCTGTAATGGCTCAACCGGGTAACGACCTGAAGGCTGATGCAGACAAGTTTGTAAACGACAACTTTACATTGTGGTTCGATACTGTAAACTATGTAAAAGATCAGACTGCTTCTTACTTCATCTCTCAAGGTATCAAAGCAGCTGCAGAAGAAGAAGAAGTGAAGGCTGAAACTGCTGTCGGTGAAAGATTGTATCTGACTGTTGCAAGCGCTGACTCTATTGATAAATCTGATGATCTTGCTAAGTTATATACATTGGATGGCAAAAACCGTCTGTACTTCCGCACTGCTTCTCGTTATGATGTGGATTCTTTGATCGTAAGCAATTTCGACGAAAAAGCAGGCGTTATGGCTCCGGATACAGTATGTGCCGGTGGTGATGGTAAGATCAACAAGGCTACCGGAACTGTACGGTTACCGGGTATCGAAAACTTCAAGTTCATCTTTGAATCTATCGACGGAACTAAAAACTACCACATGAAGACTGCCAACAACGATTATGTTGTAAGTATCAATGGTCTTTTGGTTGCTATTTCTGAAAATTCAATTGAAGACAATGCTAAGATGGTTGCTACATTGAACGCTCCGGATTATGCAACATCTAACGAAGGTGTAGCTGTATCTGAAGTGAAAGTGATCGCAGCTAACGGCGGTGTTCAGGTTGTAGGTGCTGCTGGAAAGAAAGTTGTTATCACTAACATCTTAGGCCAGACGGTTGCTAACACAATTATCACTTCTGACAACGCAACAATCGCTGCTCCTGCAGGTGTAGTAGTTGTAGCTGTCGAAGGCGAAGAAGCTGTAAAAGCGATCGTTAAGTAATTAGAAGGTAGTAAAAAGAAAAATTCTAAAATGGATCGCGCGGGGTTGTAGAGACGGACGGAAGTCCGTCTCCCTACCGCCACCAAGTATCCCGTGAGGGTGAACAAGCGGTCAGATTTAATATTAATAATACTAAAGTATATTGAATTTAAAAGTTCAATGTAGCCGGTAACCCTGTGAAGGGCGAAAGCATACAGAAAACAAGCCCCGGAGGTGTCAACATCTCCGGGGCTTCGTTGTTAACAGGTGTATTTGTACATAGACTGCTTTTCATTTTATTTTTATTCCCGAATTTTGCTGTTTCTTAGAAGAGATTCCCGTATATTTGTCCAAAATCTTTCTAATCTTTTAATTATGAACAAACTTTTTGGATTAACTGTGTTAGCGGCCACACTATTGTTGCCATCTTGTAGTAATACCCCGCAAGAGGAACCTCTTGCGCAAGTGATTGACCGCGGCTTGAAAGCCTCGACCGAACAGGCGTTGCTAATGGCCCAAGAGCTGGAGCAGCAGGAAGGTCGTCTGCCTAAAACGATTAAGGACGGCAAGCTGGAAACCAGTGATTGCTATTGGTGGTGCAGTGGTTTCTTTCCCGGCGAGCTTTGGTATCTGTATGAAAGCAATCCGACTCCCGAATTGAAAAAGTATGCAGAACTGTTTACCGGGCGTCTGGAAGATGTGCAGCACGTGACGGATAACCACGATGTAGGCTTTATGCTTTATTGCAGTTATGGCAACGGTTATCGTCTGACACAAAATCCGGATTATAAGAATGTCCTGGTAACCGGAGCCGGTTCGCTCAGCACCCGCTTCAATCCGATGATCAAAGCGATCCGTTCCTGGAATTTCACGAATAACGGGAAATGGCAGTATCCGGTCATCATCGACAATATGATGAATCTTGAGCTACTGACATGGGCGAGCAAAACGACGGGAGACGACCGTTTCCGTGATATCGCCGTGACGCATGCCAACACAACGATGGCAAACCATTTTCGTGATGATTACAGCAGCTATCATGTTGTTTCCTACGATACGATCACCGGCAACCCGCATATAAAGATGACACATCAGGGATATGCCGACGAATCGGCATGGGCACGCGGGCAGGCCTGGGCTATCTATGGTTATACGATGATGGCACGTGAAACCGGCAATCCCGAATATCTGGCACAGGCCAAGCATATAGCGCACTTCCTGATGAATCATCCGAATATGCCGGCCGATAAAGTCCCGTATTGGGATTTCAATGCACCGGATATTCCGAATGCCCCGCGCGATGCCTCTTCTGCAGCTATTATGGCTTCGGCCTTGATCGAGTTGAGCCAGTTAGATAAATCGGAGGATGCGAAAAGCTATCTGGATTTCGCCGAGCAACAGGTGCGTTCTTTATCTTCTCCCGAATATTTGGCAGAGAGGGGAACAAACTGTAACTTTGTGCTCAAACACTCGACTGGACACTTGCCCGGAAACAGTGAAGTCGACGTACCGCTTACTTATGCCGATTACTATTATGTTGAGGCATTGATGAGGCTGAAGAAATTAATCTAAATATAAAACCATGAGAGATTTATTAAAATTCGCCGTTCTAATTCTATGTACGATCAGCCTGCCGTTTGCTGGCAAAGCCCAGCAAAGTACAGGGGAAGAAGACCGTGCTTTCTGGGTGGAAACCTTGACGCGCATTGCAGATCCTGTACTTGTCAATCTGAGTAATAATACGCTCAAGCAAAACATGCCTTACGAGTCGTTGGGAAACAGGCATCGTTTTTCGCATCTGGAAGCAGTCGGCCGTCTGGTCTGCGGTATGGCGCCTTGGCTGGAACTGGGTGCGGATAATACGCCGGAAGGAAAACTTCGCGCCAAATATATCGACCTGACGGTAAAAGGGCTGAAGAATGCTGTGAACCCTCAGTCTCCCGATTACCTGGTTTTCGGCGAGCCTTCCCAGCCTTTAGTCGATGCGGCTTTTCTGGCGCAAGGCCTTCTGCGTGCACCGAAACAGCTTTGGGGAAATCTCGATCCGCAAGCTAAGGAATGGATGATTACCGAATTGAAACGAAGCCGTAATATCAAGCCGTTTGAAAGCAACTGGCTGCTTTTTGCTTCGACTGTCGAAGCTGCCTTATTAGAGTTTACAGGTGAATGCGATATGGAACGGATGCTGTATGGCGTGAAAAGGTTTCGTGACGAATGGTACAAAGGCGATGCCATGTATGGCGACGGAGCGGATTTCCATATGGATTACTACAATAGCTTTGTGATTCATCCGATGTTGACGGATGTGCTGGTGGTGATGAAGAAGCATCATGTGGAAGGTGCGGATTTCCTGGATACGCAGTTGAAACGTCATACCCGCTATGCTGAGATTCTGGAGCGTTTTATCTCTCCGGAAGGTGCTTATCCGGTTGTCGGCCGTTCTATCTGTTATCGTTTCGGTGTTTTCCATGCGTTAGGGCAGGCTGCTTTGATGCATATTTTGCCTGAAAGAGTGAAACCAGCTCAGGTGCGTTGTGCTTTGACTTCCGTCATTCGCCGCCAGTTGAAATCACCGGCTAACTTCGATAAGAACGGTTGGTTGCGCGTCGGTTTTACCGGTGAACAAATCGATATCTCCGAGTCTTATATCAATACGGGGAGTGTGTATCTTTGTTCTTTTGGTCTTGTGCCTCTGGGCTTGCCGGCAACTGATGAGTTCTGGTCGGGCCCTTATACCGAATGGACGAATGTGAAGGCTTGGAATGGAGAGAAGGTTCAGGCTGACCATGCGATTAAGTAATTAATAATTAAGAATTAACAATTAAGAAATAGAATTAAATACAGATAATAAGAAGATGAAGACTAATTATGAATTGCGTTATGCAGCACATCCGGAGGATGCAAAGCATTATGATACGAAACGTATCCGTCGTGACTTTCTGATTGAAAATCTGATTGTCGAGAACGAAGTGAATATGGTGTACTCGATGTACGACCGTATGATTGTCGGTGGCGTTCAGCCGATGGGCGAGATCATCGAACTGGAAGCAATCGAACCGTTGAAAGCGCCTTATTTCCTGACCCGCCGTGAAATGGGTATCTTTAATGTGGGACATGGTCCCGGTGCCGTAATGGTAGATGACAAGATATATGAAATAGGTTTTAAGGAAGCCCTTTATCTGGGTTCGGGTGACCGCGAAGTGAAGTTTATAAGCCCGATCGCAGAAAATCCGGCTAAGTTCTATTTCAACTCGACACCGGCACATCGTAACTATCCGGATAAGATCATCACGAAGGCTGATGCTGTTGTGGCAGCCATGGGATCGCTGGAAATGTCTAATGATCGTAACATCAACAAGATGATCGTGAACCAGGTGTTGCCTACCTGTCAGTTGCAGATGGGGATGACGGAACTGAAACCGGGCAGTGTCTGGAACACGATGCCGGCACACGTACACAGCCGCCGTATGGAAGCCTATTTCTATTTCGATATTCCCGAGGACCAAGCTATCTGTCACTTTATGGGTGAAGTAGACGAAACCCGTCACATCTGGATGAAGGGTGACCAGGCTGTTTTGTCTCCCGAATGGTCTATCCACAGTGCCGCTGCTACCCATAACTATACGTTTATATGGGGTATGGGCGGTGAAAACCTGGATTATGGCGATCAGGACTTCTCTTTGATCACAGACTTGAAATAATGTGCCAATATGCCAATGTGCAAATGTGGCAATGCTGAATTACGGATTAAAAAACGAGGCGAATATGTCCGATGCTTTTTATTGGCACATTGGCATATTCGCACATTAATACATTATATATTATGGTAAACTTTTCATTGGAAGGTAAGATCGCGCTTGTAACGGGTGCATCTTACGGTATCGGCTTTGCTTTGGCTACGGCTTTTGCTCAGGCCGGTGCGACTATCGTGTTCAACGATATCAAACAGGAATTGGTGGATAAAGGACTTGCTGCTTATAAAGCGGAAGGCATCGAGGCTCACGGTTATGTTTGCGACGTAACGAATGAGGAACAGGTAAACGCTTTGGTGGCACAGGTTGAGAAAGAAATCGGTGTGATCGATATTCTGGTGAACAATGCCGGTATCATCAAGCGCATCCCGATGACGGAAATGTCTGCTGCCGAATTCCGCCAGGTAATCGATGTGGACTTGAATGCTCCGTTTATCGTATCGAAAGCCGTTATCCCTTCCATGGTCAAGAAAGGACACGGAAAGATTATCAATATCTGTTCGATGATGAGCGAGTTGGGACGTGAAACAGTGTCTGCATACGCAGCTGCTAAAGGCGGTTTGAAGATGTTGACCCGTAATATCGCTTCTGAATATGGCGAATACAACATCCAGTGTAATGGTATTGGTCCGGGTTATATCGCGACTCCGCAGACCGCTCCTTTGCGTGAAAAACAGCCGGACGGTTCACGCCATCCGTTCGATGCCTTTATCGTCGCCAAGACTCCGGCAGCCCGTTGGGGAACTCCTGAAGATTTGATGGGGCCGGCCGTATTCCTGGCATCCGACGCTTCCGACTTCGTAAACGGCCACGTGTTGTATGTGGACGGCGGTATCCTGGCTTATATCGGTAAACAGCCGTAATAGGTTTTTGATTATTGATCATAAAAGAACGGCTCCCGTCCGAAAAAATATAGGACGGGAGCCGTTTTTTATGGGACAAGTCCCGTTTTTAGCTGTTACTTGTTGTATTTACTCCAGTCAACATTGTGCATGTCGCCGCTGGCAGCCAGCTCTTCGTGGAATGCGAAGCAGCATTTCAGGTTCTGAGGAGTATGTCCCTTGATACCCATTTCCAGATATTCGGTCAACAGCGGTTTGTAGTCCGGGTGAACGCAGTTTTCAATGATGCAACGTGCACGCTGGATCGGAGACTTGCCGCGCAGGTCAGCTACGCCGTACTCCGTGATGATGATCTTAACCGAGTGTTCGCTGTGATCCAGGTGGGAAACCATCGGAACGAATGCACTGATCTTGCCTTCTTTCGCCGTAGACGGGGTTGTGAAGATAGACAGCATGGCAGAACGGGTAAAGTCGCCTGAACCGCCGATACCGTTCATCATTCTTGTACCCGAAACGTGAGTCGAGTTGATGTTACCGAAGATATCAGCTTCCAGAGCCGTATTGATTGCCACCAGACCCAGACGGCGGGCCACTTCCGGATTGTTGGAAATTTCCTGCGGACGGAGAAGGATCTTATCTTTGAAGAAGTCCAGGTTCGCATAAATCTCACGGATCACTTCGTTGCTGACAGACAGTGAGCAACCACTGGCAAACTTGACGCGTCCCTGTTTCATCAGCGAAATAACAGCATCCTGGATCACTTCCGTGTAGACGTTAAATGCCGGGATATCCTTGTTTTCACCCATGCAACCTAATACTGCGTTGGCAACGTTTCCTACGCCACTCTGCAACGGAACGAATTCTTTCGGCAGACGGCCTGCTTTGATCTCGCCTACGAGGAAGTTTGCAACGTTCTGGCCGATAGCCATCGTTACGTCGTCCAGCGGAGAGAATTTACCTCCTTCGTTCGGTTCGTCGGTCTTGACAACACCCACGATCTTGGCCGGATCAACCTTCACACACTCGCTACCGATACGGTCCGACGGAGTGTAAACAGGTATTTCACGGCGGTAAGGAGGATCGGCCGGCTCATAAATATCGTGCATACCGCGGATTTCTTTCGGGTGGCGGCAGTTCAATTCGACGATGATGCGGTCAGCCATGCGGCAGATCGTCGGCAGGATACCGACACCGCTGGTCGGAACGATTTCGCCGTCTTCCGTAACGTCGGCAGCTTCAACGATAGCCACGTCTATTTTGCCCAGGAAGCCGTAACGTAAATCCTGTGCCAGTTCGGACAGGTGCATGTCAAAATACTGAGCGCCATGAGCGTTCAGCAAAGCACGCAGGTCTTTGTTTGATTGATACGGGGTACGGAACTTGATAGCGTTTGCGCGAGCCAGCTCACCATCTAATTTGTCGCCTGTCGAGGCGCCTGTAAACATACCGATCTGGAAAGGATTGCCTTTTTCATGTTCTGCAATTGCTTTTTTGGCAATCGCACCCGGCACAACTTTCGGGCATCCGGCAGGAGTAAATCCACTAAAGCCTACATTATCGTCGTGATGTACGAATGAAGCAGCTTCTTCTGCTGTAATAAATTTTAAAGCCATGATATTATTTGTTGTTATATTGGTAATTCTTATTCAGCTAACAGTCGGGCGCAAAGGTATTAAAAAAGAACGTAGATTAATACTTGCGGTTGAGTATTTCGGTGTAAATAATAGCTTTTCGCAGTTCAGCGGCGTTGTTGAACTCTATATCCGTCTGCGCAATATCTTCTTCCATCGGAGGAAGGATGGTCCGGTTTCCGTCAGCCGTTTGTCTGGCCGTCGTATTTTCTCCAATCAGGAACGGTGTCGGCTGCACTGCTTGCTGTTTTTTCTGTTTCTTTGGCTTGACAGGTTTTTGCTTCGGTTGCGGTTCCTGCATCTCCTGCAAGATGTCCCAGAAACCCTTTTGCGGAGCCTCTTCTTCCTGAGGAATGATTTCCCTGTCCGGTTGCCCCAACACCTGTTTCGGACGTTTTTTCTTATTCTTGGAACTGAACAAACCACTGATCCCTGCAATTATCAGGAACACAATATATAGCCAATCACCTGCGTTATCCATAAACTTTGATTATTTTTGCACTCCAAATGTAGGAAATATTATTCAGAAGTGAAAGAAAGGAAACATATAATAGGTATAAAAGTAAATAAGGGTAACTTCACAGCCACCCTTATTCGATTTAACCAAAACCTTAACTATGAAAAAATTTACGTTTTTCAAGTGCAAATATAAGGGTGCGGTTTGAACTGTGCAAGTGTTTGGGCAATTATTTTTGCCAAAAGAATATATTTAAAATTAATTAACAGAAAAGATGGCAAATCAAGAAAATGGCGCGGACTTAAAATCCGTAGCCGGAACCGGAGAGAAGAAGTTGTTTATCGAAACTTACGGGTGTCAGATGAACGTTGCAGACAGTGAAGTTGTTGCTTCCATCATGCAAATGGACGGCTATGCCGTGACTGACAAAATCGAAGATGCAGATGCTATTTTCGTCAATACCTGTTCGGTTCGCGATAACGCCGAGCAAAAAATTTACGGGCGGCTTCAGTATTTCCAGTCATTAAAAAGAAAGAAAAAGTCTTTAGTAGTCGGTGTGCTCGGATGCATGGCGGAACGGGTGAAGGAAGAGCTGATCAATGTGCATCATGCTGACCTGGTGGTCGGTCCGGATTCGTATATGGATTTGCCGAACCTGGTCGGAGCGGTTGAGCACGGTGAAAAAGCGATTAACGTGGAACTTTCCACACAGGAAACCTACAAAGACGTAATCCCGTTGAAACTGGGAGGCGTGCATATCTCCGGTTTTGTATCCATCATGCGCGGGTGCAATAACTTTTGTACCTATTGCATTGTGCCATACACGCGTGGCCGGGAACGAAGCCGTGACGTGGAGAGCATCTTGAACGAAATACGGGATATGCGCGATAAAGGTTTCAAAGAAGTGACCCTTCTGGGGCAGAATGTGAACTCCTATCTTTTTGAGAAAGACGGCGAAAAGATTTCTTTCCCAGTCTTGCTGGAGCGCGTGGCTGAGGAAGTGCCCGGGATGCGCGTCCGCTTCACGACTTCCCATCCGAAGGATATGAGCGACGATACGTTGCGTGTAATTGCTGCGCACGATAACATCTGCAAGATGATCCACCTGCCGGCGCAGTCGGGCAGTTCCCGCATCCTGAGCGTGATGAACCGCAAATATACCCGCGAATGGTATCTGGACCGTATTGCCGCCATCCGCCGGATCCTGCCGGATTGTGCCATCTCGACCGACCTCTTTTGCGGTTTCCATTCCGAGACGGAGGAGGACTACCAGGAAACGCTTTCGCTGATGCGCGAAGTGGGCTACGACAGTGCTTTCCTCTTTAAATATTCCGAACGTCCGGGTACATACGCCTCCAAGCATCTGCCCGATACGGTGAGCGAAGCCGAAAAGGTACGCCGCTTGCAAGGTATGATCGACCTGCAGAACCAGCTATCGGAGGAAAGCAATAAACGCGATATCGGAAAAGTTTTTGAAGTGCTGATCGAAGGTTTCTCCAAACGCTCCCGTGAGCAACTGTTCGGGCGTACGAGCCAGAACAAGGTGGTGATCTTCGACAAAAAGAACTACCATGTCGGGCAATTTATAAAGGTACGCATCGACCGCGCCTCTTCCGCAACCCTGTTCGGAGAGCCGGTAGAATAAAATTCCCGTTTGACAAAATGATATTACCTACGCGTGTAATTCGGATTACTACCCCATGTAAAATGACTTACCCGCGCGGGTAATATTTTTTAACGTATTATTATGTGCGGCCAAAACCGGTTTCTGCTTACTTTCTGATTTCGTCTTTGGAATGTTATGAAGTACAGTAGATTAGTGTTTCGTCTTTAACAGGTCTTGTAGTTAAAGAATTGTAAAGAAGCCGCTATCTCGTAAATTATTTGTTCTTTTGCAGAAAAATTGGGAGGTGTGTTCTCTAAACGCATCTCCCTGCTTTATTCAACAACAATAAGGTTTTGTCTAATGGCTGAAAGTAAAAAGGTTAGTTCGGTTTCTTTCTTTAATTCTCGCTTGACTTCCATAATAAGTATCGCACTGGTACTGTTTCTGCTGGGACTTATCTTTCTGATGGGGTTGTTGGGAAACAAACTTTCCGTATACGTGAAGGAAAACATTTCGTTTTCCATCGTGCTGAAAGATAACCAGAAAGAAGCGGAGATAAAGAAGATGCAGAAGACGTTGGACGCACTGCCTTATATTAAATCTACAGAATATATATCGAAAGAACAGGCTGCCAGGGAACTGGAAGAAGAATTAGGCGAGAATCCCGAAACATTCCTGGGCTTTAATCCTTTGCAGGCCTCGATCGAAGTAAAACTGTATTCGGAGTATGCCAATCCGGACAGCCTCAAACAGATAGAAAAGAAGATAAAGAACTATACTTCCGTTTCCGATTTACTGTACCGGAAAGATATGATGCAGATGGTGAATGACAATGTGAAACGTGTCAGCCTGATTCTGCTGACCCTTGCCGTAATCCTGATGGCTATATCGTTTGTGTTGATCAGTAATACGATACGGTTGCTGATTTATTCCAAACGTTTTCTGATCCACACGATGAAGCTGGTAGGCGCTACGCCCGGTTTTATCCGTAGGCCGTTTGTCCGGTATAATGTGGTCAGCGGTATTTTTGCATCCATCCTTGCAATATTCATGTTGACGGGAGCGTTGTATTATTTACAGAACGAATTGTCCGGTTTCATTCAGTTACTGGATGTTAAAGCGTTAATAATTGTTTACGCAGGTGTGTTGCTGATGGGCATTTTGCTTTCTATCACAGCAACTGTTTTTGCGGTGAACAAATATCTGCGCATGGGAGTTGATAAACTATATTATATATAAATGTATGGCAAAGAGAGATTTCGCTTTTGGAAAAGACAATTTTATCCTGATTGCTGTTTCTGTTGTTGTTATCGCGATCGGTTTTATGTTGATGAGTGGCGGCGGTTCGCAAGACCCGGCCGGGTTTAATCCGGAGATATTCAGTTCCCGCCGTATCGTTGTGGCTCCGGCTGTGACGGTGATCGGTTTTGTGATGATGATTTTCGGGATATTGAGAAACAGCAAGAATAAAGAAGTAGCAGAATGAGTTGGTTTGAAGCCTTGGTGCTGGGGATCGTTCAGGGACTTACGGAATATTTGCCGGTCAGCAGTAGCGGTCACCTGGCAATCGGTTCTGCTTTATTTGGTATTCAGGGGGAAGATAATCTGGCATTTACGATTGTTGTTCATGTGGCGACCGTGCTGAGCACGCTGGTCATATTATGGAAAGAGATCGAATGGATATTCCGGGGACTGTTTAAGTTTCAGATGAATGCTGAGACACGTTATGTGATAAACATTCTGATATCCATGATCCCGGTCGGTGTCGTGGGGCTGTTTTTTAAAGATAAGGTCGAAGCTATTTTCGGCTCGGGGTTGTTGATTGTGGGATGTATGCTGTTGTTGACAGCCGCATTGCTGGCGTTTTCATATTATGCCAAGCCCCGGCAGAAAGAGAATATATCGATGAAGGATGCCTTCATTATCGGGTTGGCGCAGGCTTGTGCGGTGATGCCGGGACTTTCCCGCTCCGGAACAACGATTGCGACCGGTTTGTTATTAGGAAATAATAAAGCAAAGCTGGCTCAGTTTTCTTTCCTGATGGTTATTCCTCCTATCTTGGGGGAGGCCTTGTTGGATGTGATGAAAGCGATGAAAGGTGAAGCGGTTGCCGGAGATATTCCGACGCTCTCGCTGGTTGTCGGTTTTCTTGCGGCCTTCGTGTCGGGATGTATCGCCTGTAAATGGATGATCAACATTGTGAAGAAAGGAAAACTGATTTATTTCGCCATCTATTGTGCAATTGCAGGTTTGATAACAATCGCCTGTACGTTACTTAAATAAGAATGGATTTTATAGCAGGAGAAGTATTATATTTCAATAAACCCTTAAAGTGGACCTCTTTTGACCTGGTGAATAAGTTCCGTTACAAATTGTCGCGGAAACTGAAAGTGAAAAAGATAAAAGTAGGACATGCCGGAACGTTGGACCCCCTGGCAACAGGCGTGATGATCGTTTGTACCGGCAAAGCCACAAAAAGGATTGACGAATTTCAGTATCAGACGAAAGAATATATTGCGACCCTTAAACTGGGCGAGACGACACCTTCTTTCGATCTGGAAAAAGAGATAGACGGGGTCTACCCGACAGAACATATTACCCGTGAGGAAGTGGAAAAAGTCTTGCAGTCGTTCGTGGGAACGATCCAGCAGGTTCCGCCGGTTTTTTCGGCTTGTAAGGTTGAGGGTAAAAGGGCGTATGAACTGGCTCGTAAGGGGGAAGAAGTGGAGTTGAAATCGAAAACGCTCGTGATCGATGAAATGGAGTTGTTGGCGTGTGATCTGCCGGTAATAAAGATACGTGTAGTTTGCAGTAAAGGTACTTATATCCGGGCTTTGGCACGCGATATCGGTGTCGCTCTCCGGTCGGGTGCACACCTGATTGCTTTGGAGCGTACCCGCATCGGTGATATTACGTTGGACAAATGTATGTCTCCCGATGATATAGATGCCTTCCTGGAGGAAAACATAGGAGAAACAAAAACTGAATGAATAAGAATAAAATAAATATAGAGTTAGCATTATGAAGCTGTCGAAATTCAAATTTAATTTACCGCAGGAGCTGATCGCCCTCCATCCGGCAAAAAACAGAGATGAGTCCAGGTTGATGGTTGTCAATCGCAAGACGGGAGAGATCGAGCATAAAGTATTCAAGGACCTGCTGAATTATTTCGGAGAAAAGGATGTGTTTATCTTCAATAACACGAAAGTCTTCCCGGCACGACTGTATGGAAATAAAGAAAAGACGGGTGCCCGCATCGAGGTTTTTTTGTTGCGTGAGCTGAATGAAGACCTTCGTCTGTGGGACGTACTGGTCGATCCCGCCCGTAAAATCCGTATCGGAAACAAACTGTATTTCGGTGAAGACGATTCGATGGTGGCTGAGGTGATCGACAACACGACATCGCGCGGCCGTACGCTGCGTTTCCTTTATGATGGCAATCACGACGAATTTAAGAAAGCCTTGTATGCACTGGGCGAAACCCCGCTGCCTAAGTATATCGAACGGCCTGTGGAACCGGAAGATGAAGAGCGTTATCAGAACATTTTTGCGACGGAAGAGGGCGCTGTTGTCGCTCCTGCTGCCGGCCTTCACTTTAGCCGCGAGCTGATGAAGCGTCTGGAGATCAAGGATTGCCAGTTTACTTTCCTGACATTGCATTCCGGCTTGGGCAACTTCCGTGAGATCGACGTGGAAGACCTGACCAAACATAAGATGGACTCCGAGCAGATGGTTGTAAATGCTGATGTGGTGAACGTCGTGAACACGGCGAAGGATAACGGACGCCAGATCTGTGCAGTTGGAACTTCCGTCATGCGTGCTATCGAAACCGCAGTAAGTACGGACGGGCACTTGAAAGAGTTTGAAGGATGGACAAACAAGTTTATCTTCCCGCCGTATGATTTCAGTGTTGCTTCCAGCATGATCACAAACTTCCACTTGCCACTGTCTACCTTGTTGATGATGACAGCCTCTTTCGGTGGATATGAGCAGATCATGGATGCATACGAAGTGGCCCTGAAAGAAAAATATAGTTTCGGAGCTTATGGCGATGCCATGCTGATCCTGTAAAAACAGCACTATGGCGATTGCATACCTGAGTTTGGGAACCAATATCGGGAATAAGCGACGGAACATGATAACAGCCGCCGCGCTGTTAGCTGAAAGGGTGGGAGATGTTCTCGCCCTTTCCGGTTTCTATGAAACGGAACCTTGGGGTTATGCCTCGGAGAACCTTTTCCTGAATGCTGCTGTTAAATTAAAGACCTCTTTCTCCCCGTCGGAACTGCTTTTAGCAACCCAACAGATTGAAAAAGAGCTGGGCCGTACGGAGAAGAGCAACGGGGCGTATCACGATCGCATCATCGATATTGATATTCTGCTCTATGATGACGAGGTCCTGCAAACAGCGGAACTGACGTTACCACATCCTCTCATGCACGAACGGAAATTCGTGATGGACCCTTTGTCCGAAATAGCTCCGTTTGTCGTGCATCCTGTATTAAAAGAACGTATAATAGATTTAAAGGAACGATTATGAACGATAAAGAAAAGATATTGACCGAAGGTGGCATGGTCTTTAAGAAGAAAGCCAAAGATGAGAATGGCGGAGAGAAAAAACTGAAATTCTCGGATTTTCTACGCGGGACGCATAAGTCCGGTTCTGCCAAGATGAGAGCTGAATTTAAATATAAAAAAGCGCTGCGTAACACAAAAAAGAAAAAATAATTGTCGATTATGAGTTGTTAATTGTCAATTGTTTTGTATTTTTGTGCCCGAATTGATGTGGATAGATTTGTATTGCTTGCAACCACAGGAAAAAATGCTAAAAACAAGTCCTTTTGAACTGCCGTCCCGGCAAAGCAAATTTCCCCTCGTCAATCCATTTTATTTAATTTATTAACCGTCAATTGTAAATTGTCAGTCGGCTTTAGAGGTTTTGCCCTTTAATTTTCAACTTTCAATTTTCAATTTTCAATTAATAAACTATTCCTGAGTCAGGTCAACAGCGTAATTAGCACGTTTTCCTGATGGGAACATACCTGTGAGGAATAATACCTGATCCGGTGATTTAGTTGCTGCTTTCAGCACCTCTTCCAGATCGCTTACTTTACGTATCTGCTGTCCGTTAGCTTTCAGAATGATGAATCCTTTACGGATACCTGCATCTTTCATCTTACCATTGGAAACACCTGTTACCTCTACACCATATCCCAAGTTGAGTTGCTTTTTCAAATCAGCCGGGAGTTCTCTGAAGGCTGCACCTAAAATTTCCATTCCGGCATTCTTTATCACCTTTGTAGTACCTTGCTCATTCTTCAAAGTCACTTCCACGCTCTTTTCTTTCTTATCGCGAATCAACTTCACAGTAATCTTATCACCCGGACGATGTTTTGCAAGTGCTTCCTGCAAGTCGGCAAAGTTGTGAACCTTCTTACCGTCAATACCAATGATCACATCGTCTACTTTAATATCCGCACCGGATGCCGAACCACCTTC
>OGZX01002135.1_pt1 | contig 16858 bp, 7 predicted proteins | sample 1576881 | NCBI WGS metagenome assembly OGZX01 (sample SAMEA3541542, study PRJEB24748) | human gut metagenome | biome: human gut; feature: human-associated habitat; material: faeces | place: China | collected 2012
ATATAAGAAGACGGACTATGGAACAATCCGCAATACATTTGTACCTATGGACCGGTTTTATTGGAACGAAAGTACTAATGAATACTCCGTTATGGAGCATCATGGAAGCCGTTCCCATATCTTTCTGCTGGCAGGAGTATGTTTGCTGGTTTTGCTGACGGGGGTAATCAATTTCATCAATCTCTACTTGGTATGGATGATGAAGCGCTCCAAAGAATATGGCATCAAGAAGATTTTTGGCATTCAGGGCAGGGCATTGTTCGTTCAATTGTGGATAGAAAATATGATCATTATCACTTGCGCGCTGTTCATTGCATGGGTGCTGGTTGAGGTCACTGCTGTGCCGGTGGACCGTCTGCTGGAAAGCAAGGTATCCTATACCGCCTTTGACATCTGGCTGTCATTAGGCATCTGGTTACTGCTGCCGCTGCTGACCTGCATCTATCCTTACCTCAAATATAATTATCTACCGCCAATAGTGGGCATCCGTGCCATAAGCACTACCAAGCAGTCGGTCATCACCCGTCTGGCATTCCTCTTTGTGCAGTGTGTCATCACTTTTCTGCTCATTATCCTGTCGCTCTATTTCGGTAAGCACCTGAATTTTCTGCTGCACACAGACCCGGGATTCCGCCAGGAAGGCATACTTGTTGCCCAACTGCAACATGAAAGTTTTGGATACGGGATAAGCGATGACGAACGAAAAGACCGTTATGCCCGCATTCAGCAGATAAAGCAAAAATTAGACGAATCTCCTTTAATCACGCAATGGATGCCGATTCGAGATGCTATTCTGGATCGTGAGAGTACAATAAATCTTATTAATGATAAGGATGTTCATCAGAATATGCAAGTCAAATGGGTTTCTGCCGATTTCTTTAGTATGTATGACCTAAAGGTAGTAGAAGGAAAGTTACCGGATAAAGTAACAGACTGGACTATGCATAAGGTGGTAATGAACGAGAGTGCGATGAAAGCATTTGGTTACAAACACAGTGATGAAGCTTTTGTACGGGGCGAATCCCCCTTATGGATGTGGGTAACAGCTGATGGTGAAAGAAAAGAGGGAGGAATGGAACTTCTTCCCGTAGAAGCCGTAGTGAAGGATTATTACGCGGGACATATCACGGCAGGAAAGATACCCGTAGTCTTTATGGTCAGCACATCAAGCGGTAGCAATATTCAGATTCTTTGCAGTCCCGGGAAAGAAAAAGAACTGATGAGTTACCTGAGAGAAGTGGGAAAAGAGATATATGGCACCGAAGATTTTGAGCATTATTGGCTGAAAGATAAAGTGTCGGCACTCTACAATAAAGACCGGCAAGTGACTGGAATCTATATGTTCTTTGCCTTTATAGCCATTGTCATTTCTTGCTTGGGACTGTTCGGACTGTCTCTCTTCGACATCCGCCGACGTTACCGTGAAATCGCTATTCGCAAGGTGAATGGGGCAGGAGTACGTGACCTGCATCTGTTGCTGCTGCGCAAGTATGTCGTAGTTTTAGCTGCTGCTTTCATCGTAGCCATCCCTATAGCCTACAGCTTGATAAATATGTATACACGCGATTTTGTGGTAAAGACCTCTATCGGCATCGGCATCTTCGTTATCACTTTACTTATTATTTCCATCATTTCATTGGGAACACTGGTATGGCAGATACGTAAAGCGACAAATATAAACCCTGCGGAAATAATGAAAACAGAATAGAAAGATATAGATAATGAAACTGATACGATTATCCATACGGACATTATGCCGATTCAAGGTATACACGACAATCAACATCATCGGACTGGCGTTGAGTCTGGCATGCGTCATTGTTATTTCCCGCTACGTAAGGCAAGAAAGTAGTGTAGACTGTTATAGCCCGTCCAAAGACCGGATTGGTGTATTGGTTCAGGAATATAAAGATAATGTCAACAAGACAACCGTTATCGGAGGTCCTTTTGAAGATGCGGATATAGAAGTAATGTCTACTTTCATGTGGATAAACAAAGACTATATCGTAACAGAGAAAGAACAGATTGACGTAGAAACCATTGTAGCGGATAGCTTGTTTCTAAAAGCCACCGACTTACCAATGAAGTATGGCAAAACCGAGTTATGGGCTTCCCATCCGCAAACCACTTTTATCACGGAAGAATTAAGTGAAAAGCTGTTTGGCACTATCAATCCTATAGGAAAAGCAATTCAGTACTCTACCGGAGATCCGCTCATCGTAACCGGCGTTATCAGTAAAGAAGGAGGAAAGCGCTCTTTACACTTCGATATGCTTGTACCCGAGACGTTACAGGAGAATTGGGATTTTCACTTTCCCATGAATATTGCACTAATTCGTCCGGGGGCTACATTTGCAGCTATAAATAAACGTCATGCTACATTTCAGCAGTCTCCCAGAGGTCCTGTTGAGTTCAGATATCAATTACTTCCTATGCGTGAAGTCTATTTTCATCCGGCAATTGACACTTGGCAAAATATGCTACTAAAAGGAAATCGAACTCATCTGAATTTGTTGGTGTTGGTTGCAGCATTAATTCTAATCGTAGGCATCTTTAATTTTATGAGCCTTTATACAGTTGTCCTATTGAAACGCGGGAAAGAGTTTGGACTAAAGAAAGTGTTTGGAAATAACTCCAGGCAACTGTTTACCCAATTATATGCCGAGAATTTCTGCTTGACGCTCTTCTCACTGTTCATAGCCTGGTTCTTTGTTGAAGTATCGGCCCAACCGCTAAATCATTATCTTGAAGTAACCCAGCAGTCCAGCCTCGGATTCGATGCAGGAATTACAGTAGCAATCTTATGCCTATTGCCATTGCTCGCCTCTATTTATCCATATCTTAAATTCAGATATAATGCTCCGATACATTCTTTGCAGAAAATATATACGGGTGGAAAATCTATTGTTATTAGAAACTTGTATTTAAGTATTCAGTACATTGTGACCTTCACTCTGATAGTTGTTTCTTTGTTTTTTGCAAAGCAATTATATGAGATGACTCATGCAGAGTTGGGATATAAAACAGACTCCATTGTCAAAGTGAATTTTGAGCATTACGAACGTAAACAGCCCACTACCGAAGAAGAATATCTGAAACAAAAAGATTTGCGCCAATCTTCCGAAGACCGTATCCGTACTTCGATGAATGCATCACCTTTATTCACAGCATGGAATTATTCTCTGTCTCCTTACGAATATTTCACGGAAAGTCCGGTACAGTTCCGCAGTCCCGGTGCTTCGGACTTCCAGGCTTTATATTGTATTCCGATTACTGATAAAGAGATCCAATTTCATGGCTTTCATCTGATTGAAGGCCGGTTATGGAATGCAGATATTGACCATGAAGGAGATGCCAAACTTATTCTTAGCAGAAAGGCAATGCAACTTTATGGATTCAAAAGCATAACAGATGCCCAATTAGAGCCTCAAACTCCGTTATGGCCCCGGAATGATTTGTCTGCCTATCAGATTATCGGTGTTATCGAAGATTTTTATTGCGGGCATTTGTCCAAACCGGTGCTTCCAATAGCCTTTACATACGGTAAAACGTATCTGCCGCAAATTCCCCTACAAGCAAAGATTGCTCCGGGACATCAGGCAGAAGCCCTTGTTTTCTTAGAGAAACTGCATCGTGAAACTGCTGAAGGAGCTTTCAACTATACCTTTGCCAAAGATGAGGTTGAAAATCTATATAAATCGGATAGGCAAACAGCCATCGTGTATTCTTTCTTTGCGCTAATGGCTATTTTAATTTCATCCATCGGCTTGTTCGGGTTCTCATTGTTCGATATCCAGCAGCGTTATCGGGAAATAGCCTTGCGGAAAGTGAACGGAGCTACCACAAAAGAGATATTGCCTTTATTACTGAAGAAATATGCTATAATACTGATTATATCTTTCATAATAGCTATCCCCATCTCATATTGGGGAATAACTATTTATCTGGAAAGTTATGCATATAAAGCAAGCCTTAGTGCGTGGCTATATCTGATAGCAGCTATCATTGTATCATTGATATCCGTTCTTACTATATATTTTCAAGTAAGGAAGGCGGTTCAAATTAATCCGGCAGAAGTGATAAAGAGTGAATAGCAAAGAGTGTACTTTCGCACGACATTCGTGCGGAATAGCACAGCTTTATAAATATAGATAAGAAGGTTTTTATTTGATTATAAGATCATTATCACTTTGGTACGATATTTGATTTCATTCTTTACAAAAAGATAAGCTATGATATACCACTATTTTAAAATAGCATTCAGAAACTTGCTCAAATACAAGACGCAGAGCATTATTTCTATTATCGGACTGGCAATCGGATTCACCTGCTTTGCACTTGCCAATCTATGGATACATTATGAAATGACGTATGACAACTACCATAAAGATGCCGACAGATTATACCTGCTCTATTACAAAGTTGTTAGTGATACAGGCTATTCTACCGGAATGCCTTATCCGACATCAACTCTCTTGAAAAAAGATTATCCTGAGGTAGAAGACGCTTGTGCCTATATACTTTGGGATGAAATGGATTTGAAAGTAGAGGGTGTTCCCACTATGAATACGCGAATGATGCTGGCAGATTCCTGTTTCATAAATATGTTCGGTATTACTCTCATATCGGGAAACAAGGAGTTCTTGCACAATAACTCACAGATAGCCTTGACTGAAGGTACTGCCATGAAGCTTTTCGGCAGTACTGATGTGCTGGGCAGAGAAATGAAACTCAACGGCAGTGACGTAACCGTCGGTGCTATACTGAAGGAAATGGAACATAGCAATCTCTCTTACGGTTGCTGGGGGCAAGGCGCTTATTTTCATCAATGGCCGGAAGAGTGGGGATATTACGATTTTCAGATTTGCGTAAAGTTGCGAAAGGGCACTTCTGTTGAAGACTTTCAGAAGAAACTGGCAGCCTCTCAATTCAAGGCAGATTCCCGTGATCCTAAACCTTTTTTTGAAAGCACCAGGATAATGCCGATTAGTGAATACCATTATTCAATACTTAATTCGGAGAAAACCATACGATTACAATATCTGATATTCTTTTCCGTCATTGGCGGACTGGTTATACTATGCTCGCTTTTCAACTATTTGTCTCTGTTCGTCACTCGTATCAATATTCGCTGCAAGGAATTGGAACTGAGACGAGTATGCGGCTCTTCGGCCGGTAGCATCCTCGTGCTGTTCACGGTAGAGTACAGCATTCTGATTATACTGGCGGGCATAGTGGGCATGACATTGGTGGAGATTACTTTGCCTGCATTCAGAGAAATGTCAGGAGTTACGGGAAACATCTATTGCGAATCACTGCTATATTTCGCCGGGCTTCTGCTATTGTCATTCATATTGTTGCTTCCCTTTGCGCTGCGCCGCACATCGAAACAGAAAAAGGGAACACGCTTTTTGACTTACAGATACAGCATTCTGTTCCAGATATTCATCAGCATACTTTTCCTTTTCTGCATGAGTATTCTTATGAAGCAGATACATCATCTCACCCATACGGATTTGGGATGGGAAAGGAAAAACATTGCGTCTTTTCCTCTTATCTACCCTCGGGACAGTTACGATGAAATTGCAGAAAAAATAGCACAGATGCCATGTACCCGTGAAGTCATGAAAGATCATTACGGACTTCTTCCACGAACACTGAGTGTAACCCTGCACATCAAAGATTGGGACGGCAAACCCGAAGGTGCGGATGAATTTGACATACAAAGTCTGGTTGAAGGAAAAGAAATTGTGGATTTCTACCACCTGGAGCTTATAAAAGGAGAAATGATGAAAGAGGAAGAGACGGATAAAGTCGTGCTGAACGAAACGGCTGTAAAATATTTAGGTATGAGCGATCCTGTCGGGAAAAGCATCCGTTTGAATGAAGGAGACTCCAAAACCATTGTAGGCGTAGTGAAAGACTTCCATACAGTTGCCCCCACCATACAGGTGAGACCAATCATGCTTATAGGGAAACATGGCTTTGCAAACAAGTTCTGGGCCGGAACTGGGGATATCCTGGTCAAATTCCATGAAGGCAAATGGAAAGAACTGAAAAGTAGGGTAGAGGAACTGTTCAGCCAGTCCTATCCGGACGTAGGATACAAATTGGTGAATGTGGAAGAAGAATATAACGAATATCTGAAATCAGAGAATGTGCTGATGAAACTACTCTCCTTTGTCTCGATGGTTTGTATTCTGATTGCTGCATTCGGCATCTTCTCTTTGGTCACCCTTAGCTGCGAGCAACGCCGTAAAGAAATAGCCGTCCGCAAAGTGAACGGTGCTACGATAAAAGATATTCTTGTTATGTTTGTAAAGGAATATCTGCTACTGCTGATTATCGCATCCGTCATAGCATTCCCCATCGGCTATGCCCTGATGAAGCAATGGTTGCAGAGTTACGTCAAACAAACAAGTATCGATGCCTGGATCTATCTGGTTATCTTTGCAGGTATCGCCTTTATTATCGCCATCTGCATAGGGTGGCGCGTATGGCAGGCGGCACGACAGCATCCGGCAGAAGTAATAAAGAGTGAGTAATAAAGTACAAATAGAAACCATGATAGCACATTATTTCAAAGTAGCAATAAGGAACTTGTTAAAGTATAAAGTTCAGTCGATAGTCAGTATTCTGGGATTGGCAGTAGGCTTTGTATGTTTTGCATTGTCGCTCTATTGGATACATTACGAAACGACTTATGATAACTTTCGTCAGGATGCAGACCGTATCTATATGGTGCGCACGAACGATGGATATGCGGAGGGAAAAATATCATCCCGAGTTCCTTATTCACTTGCCGCTTACTTGACGGAGAATTTTCCTGAAATAGAAGTTGCTGCACCTTTCCATGTCAGTTCTTCCGAAAGGATTAGTGTAAATGGCAACTATCAGGATGTACCATTCTCATCAGCAGACAGCGCATGGATGCAGTTAATGGATATCCAGATTATAAAGGGAAACCGCAACTTTATGCTGCCTAAAGACAATGCAGAAGTTGCTATTACCGAGAAAGCAGCCAAAGAATGGTTTGGCACCGAAGATCCGCTGGGAAAAGAAGTAAAGGCGTGGAGTCGCACAAAAACAATCGGCGCCATTGTTCGGGCAGAAGATACACATACCAACTTCCCGTTTAAATTAATCGGTAATCCCGAATTGGGAAGAACCTGGTGGCATACCACCTGGAATATGCTGATTAAAGTAAGGGCCGGCACCAATCCTGAAGAACTTGAAGCTAAAATGACTGCTAATATGCCCCGCGAACTGCAACAAGTGACCGATACACGAAATACCGGTATAGAGCGGATTTACCTTACACCACTTTCCGAACTGCATTATGCCAAAGACTTTCGGAAGGATAAAGAGGCAGCTATCACCTTTAATTATATAGTTTACTTTTCTGTGGCAGCTATTCTGATTATAGTGTGCGCACTCATCAATTATCTCACTTTGTTTATCAACCGCATGAGGGTTCGCCAGCGTGAAATGGCTCTGCGAATGATTCATGGGGCTAATGTACGGTCACTTATATCATTATTGACCATTGAGTTCTTGGTTCTGTTGATATGCGCCATCTTTACGGGGTTCCTGATTATTGAGTTATGCTTGCCGCAGTTCATCGAATTGACCGGAATAGATGCACCGAAGTCCGCTTTGTATGGCGAAACATTCCTGTTTATCCTACTGGTTTCCACTATTATATTAGCGGCTATCATCGGACTGTTGTATTTCTTGTATCACCGTTCTTTACACCGTTCATTGCGCCACGACGCAGGGAGACGTACAGGCTCGCTACTGCGCAAAAGCAGCATCGTATTACAGCTTTTTGTCTGTTTCGGCTTTATCGGTTGCACCGTATTGATGAACCAACAACTGGATTACTTGCGCCATCGCGACTTGGGAATGGATTTTCATAATAAGGGAAGTTTCTCTGTGAGAGGGAGAGGTGATTTTAATCTGTATCCACTGGTGGAAAAGGTAAAGAGCTTGCCTATGGTAACCGAAGCCTTGCCTAATGATTATTACTCACTGATAGTACAAATCCAAGCCATTGGGCAATGGGACAACTGGGACGGACTGGATACGCCGCTCAATGCACCTATACCTGTAAACTTGTTCTTGGGTAGAGAAGATTTCTTCCGATACTATGGTATTACATTGCTTGCCGGCGAATGGCTCAACGACTTCTCCACTAACAATGAGATTATCATTAACGAATCATTGGCACGCCGCATGGGATGGACTCCACAGGAAGCCATAGGCAAACACGTCATTACGCCTTATATCACATATACTATTATCGGAGTGGTAAAAGACTGCCACTACACAGCACCCACTTTGCCCGTTCCCAATACAGCCTTTATGGTTGGAGAGGATATGGGATATATGCAAAAAAGTACCGGAATCTTATTCAAATACAAAGAGGGCACCTGGAATGAATGCCGTCAGGCTCTCGAAGAAATTTATCGCGAAGAGTTTCCGTCCGACAAGATAATGCAGATAAACAGTGAAGAAGAAGTTTATAATAGCTATCTCCATTCCGAGGATATGCTGACACGCCTGCTTAGCTTTGCATCTTTGGTATGTATACTTACCGCTATGTTCGGCATCTATTCACTGGTTACGCTTACTTGTGAACAGCGCCGTAAGGAAATAGCAGTACGCAAAGTAAACGGCGCTACCGTGTGGAACATCCTGCTTTTGTTCTTCCGTGAATATTTAGGTATGGTCTGCCTTGCCGCAGTCGTTGCTTTCCCGCTGACCTATGTTGTCATCAAGCATTGGATAGAGAACTATACACGCCAAGTCAGTATCAGTGTCCTGCCTTTTGCGCTTATCTTTATCGGGCTGACATTAGTAGTCATTGCCGGTATCAGCTGGCGCGTATGGCGTGCAGCTAACGAGAATCCGGCGGAAGTAATCAAGAACGAATAAACGATAAAACTATGATAGCACATTATTTCAAAGTAGCATTCCGTAACTTGTGGAAATACAAGACACAGAATATCATTTCCATCATCGGCTTGGCAGTAGGTCTGCTTTGCTTCAGCATCTGTATGTATTGCAGCCGCTTTGTAGAAAGCACCGACCACTGTTTTGCTAATCATTCCCGTATTGCCGAATTGAATTTATACAATGGGCAGATAGATAATTACTTTTCCGGCACTCCGACCTCTTTGTCCGAAGAACTCCGCACTTGGGCTTTGAACGAAACGGAAGCTGTCTCATGCATGACATATTCCCGCGAGCGCCCATATTACGTAGAAATCTCTCCCGACAAAACACTGCCGTATGAGTTTGAGGCCATAGAAGTCGATACTTTCTATAACCAAGTCTTTACTCCGCAGATGGTAGCAGGAAGTTGGGATTCGGCAAGCCGGACACCCAATGCTGTTATCCTGAGCCGGTCTACCGCCGTTAAAGTATTTGGGAATGCGGAAGAAGCCATCGGCAAGCACCTCACTTTGATGAGAAGGCTTATCACTTCTCCCGAAAGTACCCCGAAAACGGGGGGCATCGTATATACTGTTCAGGCTGTCATGGAAAATATTCCATTGAATAACAGCCTTAGCTTCATGAGGCATATAGACCTGCTTACCGTAAATGACAGTGAGGGTCTTTTCCAAAGTCCTAAACGCCATGATATGACCGGAACCAACACCTACGTCTTGTTATCTCCCAATTTACATGCTGCTGATTTGGAAAAGCAGTTATCTAAACGGAACTATACTTGCACCGTGTACAACAATGCCTATACCGTTACTGCCAATAAGTTAGGAAGTTGGATATATAAGAATGGCGCATCCTACCTGGGATGGACCACCGGCATTGTCGGTATGCTGATATTACTGGTCGGGCTGGTTAACTTCTTCCACTTCCTTATCGGCTCTTTCCTGAACCGTAGCAAGGAATATAGCATTATGAAGATGATAGGATGCAACTGGAAACAACAGTTCAGCCTCTTATTCACACAATCGATGATTATTGTAATCATATCCTCTCTTCTGGTATTATGGGGAATAGAGCTAATCGGAAACCGCATAGACATTTCTTTATCGGGTATAAACATAACTTTCTCTTCCGGACTCCTTCTGACGCATGCACTCCAATACATTGCTTTTCTTACCATCCTCTGTGCCTTCATCTGCCTTTTGGTATCTGTCCGCATCCGCCGGATATCCGTACAGACAGGTATCTATGGAAGCAACAAGCGCCGGGGCAAACAATGGGGACGCAACCTCATGCTGGGCATCCAGTTCTTTATCTGCTGGATATTCGTGGCACTTTCCGCCGGTTTATTCATGCAATCGGAAAAGACTGCCAATACCCTGTTCCAAACATTAAGTCAACAAGAGAAACAAGCTATTCTCAGCATTCCGCTGGACTATTCTTTCATGAAGAATGAAGAAAAGTTGACTATGGTGGAACGTTTCAGACAACACGCCGGCGTGGAAGACATATTGCTATCCGATGTTGGCTATATGTATGGCATATCGGGAAACCAGATGATGACCGAAAAAGGAAATGACAGTTCCTGGACTAACATTGAGATTATATCCGTACCATTCAACTTCTTTTCTTTCATGAACATCCCGATAGAGCAGGGAAGGGCACTTCAAACGGAACAGGATATTGTTGTAGACAGAGTTTGGCAGGAAAACCAAAAGAAGAATGTAATTGGAATGAACCTCTACGACCAAAGTACCGACTATACCATCTGTGGTGTATCCGCTCCTTTTCAAACAGATGTCTACAGCCAGAATAACGGATATGCCTTTCTACCTTACAATCCATCCGTTTACGTAGGGCATTGCTACATAAAATGTTATCCGAAACAGCAGAAAGAGGTAGTGAAGTGGGTGGAGAAAGTTCGTCGTGAAATGCTCCCCGAAAACATTCCCTATCAGGTAAGGACCTTGCTCGATGACATCCACGAGGTACAAGCCGTGGAATATATATTAAAGAATATCATCCTGTTCTTTGCCATAGTCAGCATCATCATCACGCTGCTTGGAGTCTATTCCAGCATTACGCTCGATACGGAGCGCCGGCAGAAAGAAGTCGCCATCCGCAAAGTGAACGGGGCGGGTATTCCCCAGATTATTCTCTTGTTTGCCCGTCTCTACATTGTCTTGCTGGCAGGCAGTGCCGTCATCGCCTTCCCGCTGATATATGCTGTACTGATGTTGTGGAAGCGGATGTACACCGTATTCTTTAATTACGGTTTCTTGTTCTGGTGCAGCATATTCCTGGTTGTCACACTTATTACAGCCGTTACTATATTCTTCCGGATTCTTAAGATTGCAAGAACCAATCCGGCGGAAGTAATCAAGAACGAATAACATATATAAATCAGATAATGAAAATGATACGACATTACTTTAAAGTAGCTACGAGGAACTTGTTGAAATACAAGACGCAAACTCTCATCAGCATTCTCGGTTTGGCAGTAGGGTTCACTTGCTTTGCCCTTTCCGCCTTATGGATTCGTTATGAAATGACTTATGACAATTTCCATGAGGGGGCTGAACGAACCTACTTGATACGTGTTCAGGCCGGTTACAACGCGAATGGTATTAGCAATACCACTCCTTCGCTACTGGCACGTTATCTGAAAAACAACTTCCCGGAGATAGAAGCCGCAAGTAGCATACAAAACTCGGAATGCTTTCTCCGCTTGGAGAACGGGAGTAAAATAGCTCCGATTATAGGTGTGGACTCCGCTGCAATCAATATGTTCAATATAAAAGTGCTGGAAGGGAATACCAACTTCCTGAAGCATGATAAACGTGAAATCGGTATCACGCAGGAGTTCGCCCAGGAACTGTTTGGCGATAAGAACCCTTTGGGAGAGGAACTGGACCTGGACAATCAGAAGTATAAGGTATGCGCCATAGTCAGCAGTTGGTCGCGCCATTCCAACATCCCATACCAGATAGTGCGCTCTCTCATGATATATGACAGATGGAGTTCTCCCGATGTTATCACTTTTATCCGCACCCGCCCCGGAACCGACAACATCGCTTTAGAAGAGAAACTGACAGCAATCAATCTGTCGCAGATGGATACCGAATGCAATTTGGGTAATTTGACGGTGACCCCTTTACACAAAGTACGCTACTCAAACTTCCACCGGAAAGAAACGATAGTGGTATCCTTCCAGTATATTACTTATTTCTGTATCATTGGCGGCTTGATAATCATTTGCTCCCTGTTCAACTATCTGATACTTTTCATCAACCGCATGCGTATGCGCAAACGGGAGATGGCATTGCGCAAAGTCTGCGGAGCGGATAATAAATCATTATTCTGCCTGCATTCCACTGAAATGCTCATCATGCTGTTTACGTCCATGCTGGTAGGAATGATTCTGATTGAGATATGCAGCTCTACATTTATACATTTCACTAATATAGAGATAAACCGGGAGCATCTATATTTGGAGTCAATCTGCTACTTGCTGACGGTTATCATTATTGCATTCATCGTCGCGCAGGTTCCTGTTTCCTATTTCCGCAGACGTACACTATCCATCAGGTTGGCTCTTACCCTTCAGCTGCTCATCAGCATCTTGTTTGTTTTTGCAACTACGGTTATGTTGAAGCAGATTTACTATCAGAAGCATGCCGAAACCCATATCAAGCAACACAATATAGGAAGCGTGGCATTATGGATGAACGGGGACATACAGGCTTGGACGGAGAAGATTGCGGCACTTCCCATGGTTACGGAAGCGTTGCCGCCCCAATATTTCCCGATTGTCTCTACCGGTCCGATGATGTATATGGATATCAATCAGTGGGACGACAAACCGGAACAAGCTCCGGAAGTTGGCTTGGGAGTTATCCTGGCTAAGGAACCTTTCTTCCGGTTCTATAACATTCAGTTGCTGGAAGGAGAGTGGCTGACGGAGAAAAGCAGTGAACAGGATATTATAATCAATGAAACGGCTGCCAGGAAGTTCGGCTGGAAACATCCGATAGGCAAACAGATACAACTGGACGAGAACACCCGGTATACGGTGACAGGACTTGTCAAGGACTTCCGTTATGTATCTCCTACCGTAGCAACGCCCGCCATCTGCTTTAGTCTGACGGACAGCCAGAGTTATCAATGGTTCCGTGCAAGCATTCTGTTTAAATTCCGGGAAGGTAGCTGGAACGAATGCCGCCAGGCTATCGAGGCGATGCATAAGGAAGATTTTCCCTCATCCGCTTTGCGCCTGTTCAATGAAGAACAAGAGTACGATAAGTTCTTGAAATCAGAGAATTCCCTTGCCAGCCTGTTGAGCGTCGCGGCGCTTGTCTGTGTGCTCATCTCAGCCTTCGGCATCTTTTCTTTTGTAACCCTCAGTTGTGAGCAACGCCGCAAGGAGATAGCCGTGCGGAAGGTGAACGGTGCAACGGTGAAAGATATTCTCGTCATGTTCGTAAGGGAATACCTGTTGCTGCTGATAGTTGCATCCGTCATTGCATTCTCCATAGGTTATGCCTTGATGAAGCAATGGTTGCAGATCTACATTGAACAGACAAGTATCGATGCCTGGATTTATCTTGCCATCTTTGCAGGCATTGCCATCATCATTGCTATCTGCATAGGGTGGCGTGTATGGTGCGCGGCGCGACAGAATCCGGCAGAAGTAATCAAAAGCGAATGATAACATCATAAACTCCATAGATAATGACTATACTTGCAACCCTGAAAATAATCGTCCGCAGTTGGTGGAGAAACAAGGTTTTCTTTCTGATATCAATTATCAGTCTGGCAGTAGGACTGGCATGTACCAACTTGCTCTTCACCTATTTTGTGCACGATTATAATATAGAAAGCGGTAACCGGAATAAAGACCGTATTTTCTGCTTGCGGCAGGATAATCCGCTGCAAGAGGGGAGCAAAGTGGCATATACCTCTGCCGAGATCCCTTCCTTGCTGAAGGAGAAGTATGCAGAAGTGGAAGACTGTCTGCGTCTCAGTTCCTTCGATTTGGAATACTGCAAATACGGAGAGAATCTCTTTCAGGAAGCCAGGCTGGTATGTGCAGATACCACACTACTGCATTTCTTCCGCTACCAGCCCCTTGCCGGAAGTCTGAAGCAGACACTGGAACAGCCGGGCAAGGTAGCACTCAGCGATGCTTTTGCACGGAGAGTCTTTGGAGACAGTAATCCGTTGGGCAAGTTGCTGGAAGTGAAAACAGCCATGGACGGCATCAAAAGCTATGAAGTAACTGCCGTCTTGCAACCGCGTTCACAGTCGTTGCTTCAGTTCGATATGTTGACCGGAACCGATGAAAACTTCTTCGGCGGCGTGACCTTCCTGATGCTGTCTCCCGGCACGGACTCCGAACAGCTTGCAACGAAAATCAACCGGGATGAGATTCCTACACTGGTTCCAGGAACGGCACAGTATTACGTCGATCCGCTATCCGACCTCTACTTCGTCACCCCGGACAGCAATACCCAGCAGCCTTTGCCGTTTATCAACCAAAGCAACGTGCAACTGCTCTACATCAGCCTTACAGCCGCTCTGCTGGTGCTCATCATTGCTTGCTGCAACTATACCAACATGAGCTTGAGCCGCGTGCTGCAACAACTCAAGATGATACACGTAGAAAAACTGATGGGCAGCCGTTTGAAGGACATCCGCATCCAGTTGTTCGGCGATGCATTCCTCACTGTGTTGCTGGCATTCATCCTGTCACTGCTCATCATCAACGACTGCCTTTCTTTCTTCAACGGATTGCTGGCATCGCATCTGAATATCCATTTCTTTTTCAGTATGCAAATGCTGCCTCTCCTGTTACTGTTTGTTCTGATTATGGCGATTGTGCCGGCTTGGTATATCAGCCGTAAACTATCCGCCCTATCATTCAGCGAGTACAAGACATTCCATGTCGGAAAGAAGAAACAACAGTTCGTCTCCCTCTTGGTCATCCTTCAGTTCATCATTTCAATGGGGTTGATATTTGCCACGCTCACTGCCAACGAGCAGATTGCCCTAATCAAAGCGCGCGCCACCTGCTATGAGAATCTGATAGAAATAGGGGGCTTCGGTGCACCACCCGCCTCACCACTCAAGAACGAATTGGAGAAGCAAGGACAAGGCATCCAATCCATGTCCCTGTCCAACAGTTCCATCCTGAATTCCTGGATACGCGAGTTGTCCGTCAAGCAGCCGGACGGAACAGAAATAAAGTCCCACCTACTGATGTTGTTCAGCGATACTGAGTTTATAAATACGATGGGCTTGCAACAGCTTTCGGGAAGTTCGCCCCAACAACTGACGAAGGAATATCCATATCCGGTACTCGTCAATGAAAGTTATGTCCGGAACCTTGTCCCTGCGGGCATAAATCCCATCGGACGGCACATGACCGAGTTTGACGCCATGGCAGATTCCATATACACCATAGGCGGTGTCATCAAAGATTTCCCTACCGGCTCGCTGGAAACGGAGATAACGCCCTGCATGATTCATATCTCCTCTGCCGACAAAATGCTCCAAAGCGATTACCTGCACATCAAACTGGACCCGGCAATGCAACAGCAGACCTTGCGCCGGATAAGCCAGGCATGGGAAAAGGTAAACGAAGGCATCCCGTTCCAATATACTGACGTGCACCGCCAATTCATGGAACGTAACGACAAAGTATTGTCATTGTCCAGAATACTCATCGGGTATTCACTCATCGGACTGCTGCTGACTTGCTTCGGATTGTTCGGCATATCCTGGTACGCCACCCGCCAGCGCATCCGCGAAATCAGCATCCGCAAGATACATGGAGCAACGTCGTGGCAAATCATCTGGCTGCTCAACAAGCCCTTCTGCCTGCAGATACTGGTGGCATATCTTCTCGCAATTCCTTCTGTCTACTGGCTGATGCTCCACTGGCGGGAACAGTTTGCATACAAAGCTTCACTGGCCATCGCCGATTTCCTGTTACCCTTGGTGATAGTGTGGGGAATATCCGTCCTTACAGTTTGCCTGCAAGGCTATATGCTGAACAAGACAAATCCGATTGACTGCATTAAAACAGAATAAGAAATTTACTGAATTTATAAACCATAAAAACGAGACATTATGATTAAGACCGTAAACTTACAGAAGATTTTCAAGACTGAAGAAGTACAGACTTTGGCTTTGAACAATGTGAACATTGAAGTGAAGGATGGCGAATTCGTTGCCATCATGGGACCATCCGGTTGCGGAAAATCCACCTTGCTCAATATCCTCGGACTGCTGGACAACCCGACAGAAGGGGAATACTACCTGAACGAAAAAGAAGTTTCCAAATATACGGAAGCCCAACGCACCAGCCTGCGCAAAGGAGTCATCGGCTTTGTATTCCAAAGTTTCAACCTGATTGACGAACTGAACGTATACGAAAATATCGAACTGCCGCTCCTCTATATGGGCATTCCCGCCACCGAACGCAAGCGCCGTGTAGAAACAGCCATGGAACGCATGGCCATCACACACCGCAGCAAGCATTTCCCGCAACAGCTCTCCGGCGGTCAGCAACAGCGCGTCGCCATTGCCCGTGCCGTAGTGTCAAACCCGAAACTGATCCTCGCCGATGAGCCTACCGGTAACCTCGACTCCAAGAATGGTAAAGAAGTGATGGAACTGCTGAGCGAACTGAATAAGGAAGGAACCACCATCGTCATGGTGACGCACTCCCAGCACGACGCAGGCTTTGCATCACGCACCATCAACCTATTCGATGGACAGGTAGTGACGGAAGTAAGCCTGTAACCCGGACTTACTTCATCCGCGCCGCAATGGCAAGCAACACACCGAGATATTTCAAGGTGCAGCATCCCTGTACCTATTCATATAGAGCATCCTTTTATAA
>OGZX01002137.1_pt1 | contig 16847 bp, 9 predicted proteins | sample 1576881 | NCBI WGS metagenome assembly OGZX01 (sample SAMEA3541542, study PRJEB24748) | human gut metagenome | biome: human gut; feature: human-associated habitat; material: faeces | place: China | collected 2012
GAAACTGATCTTCTGTAGGGTTTCATATTTTGCCAGCAAATCTTCATAATCGGTATCACAACGTTCGATAAGAGATCCTTGTCGATCTTTAAGTTGTTTCTTCCCTGCTCGAAGGTCACGCCGAATACCTGCTTGTGCTCGATCGGAGCCGGAACGTAGGACGGATCGATCTGGATCACGTTGTATTTGCCGTTCTTTTTCTGTTTTAAGATCTCAAGAGCTTCCGGTTCATATCCCGGAGCGATCACGCCGTCGGATACCTCGCGTTTGATAAGCTTTGCGGTGTCAACATCGCAGACATCGGAAAGGGAAATAAAATCGCCGAAGGAAGACATACGGTCTGCGCCTCTTGCTCTCGCGTAAGCACTTGCAAGCGGGGAAAGCTCACCGAGATCGTCTACCCAGTAAATCTTTCTTAAAACTGCATCCATCGGAAGACCTACTGCGGCACCTGCCGGGGAAACATGCTTGAAGGAAGTAGCTGCCGGAAGACCTGTCGCTTCCTTTAATTCCTTAACGAGCTGCCAGCCGTTCAACGCGTCGAGAAGGTTGATGTAGCCCGGTTTTCCGTTTAAGACTGTGATCGGAAGATCACTTCCGTCTTCCATGTATACACGGGACGGTTTCTGGTTCGGGTTGCATCCGTATTTTAATTCCATTTCATTCATGATTTGTTTTTCTCCTTTTGATACGACTAGTGATTTTTATTTACGATTCTTGTCTCATACTTTCCGGTCTCGGTATCAATGAATCTGACAAAGAGGGAAACCTTGTTGTCCTCATTCAGACTCTCCCATACATTCTTTGTGAAGCTGTCGATATCGCCCTCGATGGCAATGCGTTTCGGCTCACCCTCAAAGCTCGGAAGCGGATTTCCATCGTTCATGTAGGTGTGGATGAAACGTCCCTCACCGCTTAATGGCTTCTCATATGCGTATGTAAAGCGGCTGCAGCTATCCGGGTTTCCATCACTGCTCTTTAAGATGGACATTGCAAAATTGTAGTTCCCGTTCTCAATGTGCATGATTCCGGAGATGCGCGGAGTGTAGTTCGGGCCGTCCGGCTCAAACTCGCGGCAGCGCAAGGACTGCTCGAAGGTCTGCTGGCGGTCCATTCCCTCATAGATCGTATCGGTCTGGTCGCCGTTTGTCACGATGGTCTTATTTCCGAGAACGCGCACCGGGGCGTAGATAATGAGGCTCGGGTCCTCGAGCTTTGACGGATCAAACGCCTGGGTACGGATCCCCTCACCGTCCTTCACAAAGACACGGTTGCGGCTGTTGCTGCTTCTGCCCATGATAAAATATGCGGTCACAGCTGTTTTTCCATCGGCTGATTTTCCGATCACGATTCCTCTTCCCGGATAAGAATTGTTTTTTAACTCCTCTGAAAGTGATAATAACTTCATGGAAGTACTCCTCCTGTTTTCGTATAAGATCACCGGAATTTGTACCGGCGACGGGTTTTAATTTTATGATAACATACTTCCTGCAGATTGAGTATTTAAAATTACTTATCAACGATCCCGGCGTTTCCTTATGAAATGCTTTCATTTATTTAACAAAATCGTAATGTGGCGTTCATGTACAAGAGGCAGGTCTTCATGATATAATATAACTGTCTTAGAAAGATAAACCTGGTACCGGACAAGCTTTCTTCCATTCGCCTATTCCGGTGCCGCATTAAAATACGATAAAAGGAGCTGATCTTCTTATGAGAAAAAATCTTTATAAATTTGCCGCTTTAACAATGTTTGCCGCATTATCCATCACCGCATGCAAAAAACACGAGGCTGTGGACATCTCTGGAATTCATACGTCCGCTGCGGAGACCATGGCGGAAACTACTTCCAATGAAACAAAGGCTGATCCGGCAGCAGACAATTCAAAAAGTGACTCCTCAAAAACTGATGCTTCAAAAGCCGGATCTTCTGAGGTCGAGACGCAAAAGGATTCCAACGCCTCCGACGCGTTAAGCGTGAAATCGAAGATCGCGACCGAAAAGACCGGAAAGGTCTCCATCGAATACCCGATCCTCTCCAATCTCCGTGATGTATCCATGACCCAGGCCGTCAATGAGCTTTTAAAGAAAGAGGCGACCTCGATCATCACTGCCTGGGAACTGGACACCGAAAAGGATGAGGTTTCCATCAACTGTGATCTGGTATCCCTCGATAAAAACAAGGCGGTATTTACATTCCACGGAATGGTAAACGTTGCAGAAACAGCCCATCCGTCAAATGTGCGCTATGCCGTCTCTGTGAACTTAAATACAGGATCACCAATCGGTCTGACTGCGTATGCAGATGCGGATTCCATCGCGGAATATCTTTCTTCCGATAACGTTGTGGTGGTAGAACCGGCGGACACAGCAGCTGAAGTAAAGGATTCCATCAAGTCCAGTGGAAAAGAACTCTGGCAGACGGTTTTTGCAGAATGTGATTTTACTTCCGTAAAGGACGGGACATTCCCACAGGCGTTTTCCTACGAAAAAGACGGAGATATCTACCTGATCGTTCCGGTGAGCCATGCGGCGGGTGATTATGCCCTTGTAAAATATTCACCGGAAACAAAATAACAATAGATGATCTGAGAAACGATCCGGTTGATTTCTATCCTGCGTTTTGGTATGATAAAGGGAAGGAAAAAACATGATCTGCCAATCGGTCTATAGGCTTTGGCAGATCACAGAAAGGCTGGTATCTATTAATGGAAAATGTAACGTATATTGACCACCCGCTGGTTCAGCACAAGATCTCCATGTTAAGAAAGAAGACCACAGGAACAAATGAGTTCCGTACTCTTGTTGAGGAGATCGCAACTCTGATGGGATATGAGGCACTCCGCGATCTTCCGCTTGAGGACGTTGAGGTCGAGACTCCGATCGAGACCTGTATGACTCCGATGCTTGCCGGTAAGAAACTTGCGATCGTTCCGATCTTGCGCGCAGGTCTTGGAATGGTAAACGGTGTCCTTTCCCTCGTTCCGTCCGCAAAGATCGGTCATATCGGTCTCTACCGCGACGAGGAGACTCATGAGCCGCACGAATATTTCTGCAAACTCCCGAATCCGATCGAGCAGAGAACGATCGTTGTCACAGATCCGATGCTCGCGACCGGCGGTTCCGCAGTCGCTGCGATCGACTTTATCAAGCAGCACGGCGGAAAACACATCAAATTTATGTGCATCATCGCTGCTCCGGAAGGAGTAAAGAAGCTTCATGAGGCACCAAATATTACAGTATGGCAATGGCGTGCCTGACTTCCACCACCTAATACCTAACATTAAAATCCCGGCTTATGAAAATACTCGCTATCAATCCTGGCTCCACTTCTACAAAAATTGCCGTTTACGAGGACGAAACTCCCCGTCTGGTACTCAACATCCGTCATTCGGTAGAAGAATTGTCCGAGTTTTCCCGCATTATCGACCAGTTCGAATTCCGCAAGCAGTTGGTGCTGCAAGCATTGCAGGAAAACGGCATTCCTTTTGAGTTCGATGCCATCGTGGGGCGGGGCGGATTGCTGAAACCTATCCCCGGCGGAGTATACGAGGTAAACGACGCCATGCTGGACGACATTGCCCACGCCATGCGCAGCCATGCCTGTAACCTGGGATGCCTTATCGCTTCCGAACTGGCAGAACTGCTGCCCGGTTGCCGTGCTTTCATTGCCGACCCCGGTGTGGTGGATGAACTGGACGAGATAGCCCGCATCACCGGTTCCCCCCTGATGCCCCGCATCACCATCTGGCATGCTCTGAACCAGCGTGCCATTGCCCGTCGCTATGCTGCTGAACATAATACGCGCTACGAAGATTTAGATCTGATTATCTGTCATTTGGGTGGCGGAATCTCCGTAGGTACACATCGTCATGGCCGTGCTGTTGATGTGAACAATGCCCTCGATGGCGAAGGCCCATTCTCGCCCGAACGTGCCGGAACCCTTCCTGCCGGTCAGTTGATAGACCTTTGCAACTCCGGTCGTTTTACGAGAGATGAGTTGAAGAAGCGCATCTCCGGTCGTGCCGGACTGACGGCTCACTTGGGTACAACAGACATCCCTGCCATCATCAAGCGGATTGAAGAAGGAGATGAGCATGCCCGCCTGGTGCTCGATGCAATGATTTACCAGATAGCCAAGCATGTAGGAGCGGCTTCCGTTGTGCTTTTCGGCAAGATCGATGCCATTCTGCTGACGGGTGGTATGGCGCATTCAGAGTATATCACTTCCCGGCTGTGCGAGCGTATCTCTTTTCTTGCTCCTGTCCATATCTATCCCGGTGAGGATGAACTGGAAGCATTGGCGCTGAATGTGCTGAGTGCTTTGCGTGGGGAACTGCCTGTACAAGTCTACCAATAACCGGCATTTTTATCATTGGTATATACCATTCGCTGCCAGCATCTTACGACTTCCGTTTGTTCGGCACCGGGGAACGATGTGTCCGGCACCGGGGAACGATGCCTTCGACACCGGGGAACGATACGCCCGGTACCGGGGGACTGCTCCCTTCCTTAATAAATATTGTCATTGATTGCACGTATTTAGACATAATTTACTACGTGGAATAATACCTGATTGGTGCATTATGATTATCTTTGCGGACATTTTATATCTTATTCGCGATGAAACTACATTTTATTCAGAGCTTTCGTCTATGGTGGCGGGCTTGTATGATACTTCTTTTCGGTTTGATGTTTGCTTTCCCCAGCCATGCATATGAGGAAAGCTCCTCTGTTTCTAAAGGAGAATATGTGTTGATAATAAACGCCTATACTTCAAGTGCACCATGGAGTATCGAACTCATAGAATCCGTACAAAAGATAATTCCTAAAAACGGTAAGATGAGTATATTGATTGAACATCTCAATATGCTGCTCATAGACGATGTCGCTCAATTTGATAAAGTAAAACAGGACCTTTTCAGCAAATATACGTCCCAAGCTCCCGAAGCAGTCATCCTGCTGGGCAACCCTACGCTCATGCTGAAAGATGATATAAAGGCGCAATGGGGAGACATCCCGATGATAGCCTGCGTTGAGATGAACTTTATGGCTCCCGATTCGAACTATATTTTTAAGAAACCTGCCATTGAAGACCAACGCATCCCCCTTACCGGATTGGCGGATAAATATAATATGACGGTTCTGCAAACCCGGATGTTCCCTCAGGAGAATATCGAGTTGCTGAAGTACTTGATTCCCAATCTGAACAAAGTAGTGCTGATAGGTGACGGCCGCTACATCAACCAGCAACTGGATTATGATATACGGCAGCTTATGGCTACCCATTATTCCGATTTAGAGTATGAATTCTTTTCTGCTGCCGACATGACGCTGGACGACCTGATGCGGCGACTGGACAATATTGAGATATCCAAAACCGGAGTACTCTTCTCCTCTTGGTTCAGTAAGTCTACTGTTATCGGTAATACTGTGCTCGATGCCAATTCGTTCCGGCTCATAGGCAATATTCCGGTTCCGATATTTGCCTTGAAATATTCCGTCATGGGAAATACCGGGTTGATAGGTGGCTGTATGTACGACAGGGAACAGTTCCAATCCAACTTGCAGCAAGCCATAGACAAAGTGATGACTTACACTTCGGCTGATGAGCACGACTTTGCCCAAGTGCGTGATATTCCTTTTTTTCTCCCTCAAGAAGCAATCCCTACGTTCGACTATCCTTCGGTATTGCTGAATAACTTCCGCATGAAGGATTTCCCACGGAACAGTGTCTTTCTTAACCGTCCGGAAACCTTCTTGGAGAAGAATAAATACGTCCTGATTACAAGTGCGATACTGCTCGCCATATTGCTGGTTTACATCTATGTACACCAGGGACGTCGCATCATGGCCCTGCGCGAACTCGATGAAGTGCGGCGCAAACAGAACGAGACCAATCGCGAACTGGTCAGTTTATTCGAGAACATGCCTGTTTCTTACATGAAAGCTGAACTTATGCGTGATGATGCCGGAAACTTGGGTGATATCACCATCTGCCGGATGAATGGCCGTTTCATTAAGCATTTTGGTGCTACTTATGAGGGTGAGCAGCGAGGAAGCGAACTGCTGGGCGATGACTTCAAGTCCCTTCTTCCGTATCTGAAATTGGTGGACAAGGAACAAAAAGCCATTACTTTTACACTGTATATTTCCAAATCGGATATATCGATTTATGCCGTAGTGACGCCTGCTACTCAGAAAGGTTGTGTCGATGTCTACTGTGTCGATGCTACCGACCTCTACCGTACCCAACGGAAACTCGATGAAACGAACCGGAAATTGGGGCTGGTGCTCGATGTTGCCAATATTGTACCCTGGCATTGGGATTTGCGGAAACAGACCATTCTTTGTGAAATGAATCATCCGAATAAGCTGATAGACGGCAATCCGATACTTGCAGAGAAGCGGATAGCGGTACCCGAAGCCATGTACTTCTCGAAAATACATAAGGAAGACCGCCAACGGGTTCATCAGGCATGGCTCGACCTGACGGAAGGGCGGATTCAGAAGATACACGAAGAATATCGGATTATCAACCGCACCGTCTCCGGGTTCCGCTTGGATTGGGTAGAGGTGCGGGCTGCGGTTGAAAATCGCGACGAGAAAGGCGTACCGCTTTCGTTGATCGGTTCGTCGCACGTGATTACCGACCGTAAAAGGATGGAGTCAGAGCTTATCACGACCAAAGAAAAAGCCGAAGAATCGAATCGTCTTAAGTCTGCCTTCCTGGCCAATATGAGTCACGAAATACGTACACCGCTCAATGCCATAGTAGGATTCTCGGGACTGCTCAATTCCACAGACGAAGAGGAAGAGCGGGAAGAATACGTCCGTATCATTGAAAATAACAACACTTTGCTGTTGCAGCTTATTGGAGATATTCTGGACTTGTCTAAGATAGAAGCCGGGACTTTTGAATTCGTCGAGGCGCCCGTTAATGTGAATGCTCTGATGGAAGATATTATCCGTGTGCAGCAAATGCGTGCTGATGCCAAAAATCTCAAGATTGAATTTGGCGACCATTTGCCGGAATGCTGCATCCTCACCGATCGTAACCGTATGAATCAGATCTTGACGAATTTCCTGACTAATGCGATTAAATTCACCGATAAGGGTGTTATAACAGTAGGGTATACGGCGCAGGAAGATATGCTCCGCTTCTATGTATCCGATACCGGATGCGGTATTTCAAGAGAGAAGCAGGCTGATATATTCGAGCGTTTCGTCAAACTGAATGATTTTGCACAAGGAACAGGTCTGGGACTTCCTATCTGCAAAACGATTGTGAATAAGATGGGTGGAGAAATTGGGGTAGATTCAGAACCGGGAAAAGGCTCGACGTTCTGGTTTGTGATACCCAATCGAAAAGCGGTGATTCAGGAGAAGCAAGTAGTGGAGTACGAATTGCAGATGGTGAACAAGAGTGATATTACTCTCCTCATTGCCGAGGACAATGAAAGTAATTTCAAGTTCTTCGAGACCATTCTTAAAAAGGACTATCGCCTTCTCCATGCCTGGAACGGGGAAGAAGCGGTAGAATTGTTCAAGGAACATCAGCCGCACATGGTGCTGATGGATATCAATATGCCTGTGATGGATGGCTATGAGGCTACCACCGAAATCCGAAAGCTTTCGGCAGATGTACCTATTCTGGCTGTGACAGCTTACGCCTATGCTTCGGATGAAGAACGCATCCTGAGTTATGGCTTCGACGGCTATACTTCAAAACCGGTCAACCCAAGCATGCTGCGGTCAAAAATAGTGGAACTGCTTGCTACCAGGCTGATGATGCTTTAATGTTTAAAACAAAGGAGCAGAGTCATCACGACCCTGCTCCTTCCCAACCTTTTTCCCTCATTACTAATACGAAGAAAACACCACTAATCAAAAAAATATATCTTAGAAACTATTCTTTCCTGCATCCCACCAAAGGCGGGTACCACCGTTGTCTGTACCGTTCAACTTACTGCATAATTCGGCATATTGTACCGGATTATTGCCTGCTGCGTCTGTAGAGAATGGCAAACGGCGAATCATAGCTTCCGTATCAATAGCACCGGCACTGGCGTTATTCTGTACTTTGAAAAGCCTCGGATATCCGGTGCGGCGTTGCTCTGCCCATGCTTCATAACTTTCGGGCCAGCATGCCAGCCATTTCTGTGTGATAATCTTTTCAAGTTTTATCTCTGGAGTGGCTGTTTCATCCCATTTGGGTGAAATTGTGATCAACGCATCCATATCTTTTCCTACTGTGCCTTTGGATGCTACGTCTTTGTAGTCGGCAGGTGTGCGGTCGCTTGCCAGATAAGAAGAAGCGTCATCGCAGTTCCATTGCGCGAAAGAAGTAGAAACACCCTTCTCATAACAACTTTGTGCATTTTCGTTGGTATATCCGCGAAGTGCAGCCTCGGCACGAAGTAACCAGACTTCGGCGGCAGTCATCAATATGGCCGGAGTCTTTTCGCCGATTGTATTGGTATTCAGTGAGGAGCATGCGCCGTATAGATTGGCGTTGGCTCCTGTCATCGGCAACCCCATAGGGATACCCAGCAACTGGTCCTTATATCCTTCCAAAGAAGCGGTATTATACCATTCCCTGCCGCGAGGATCTTCGTAGCCGTTGATGATAGACGCCATAGAAGCTCCCATATAAACTTCTCCCCAACCTGCTACTCCGTTTAAGGGATTAACGTAAGTGTTACTCGATACGGCTATTGTTTCTTTGTCGTCTTCCAGCACTCCGTTGCTGTCGTATAATGCTTTCAGAGTTTCTGCTTTGGCAGTAGCCGCATCCACGTTGGAAATACGCATTGCCAGGCGTAGGCGCAATGAGTTGGCAAACTTCAGCCAATCCTTCATTGTTTTGCCGTAAGTCAACATATCGTGCTCTTTGAATTTATAATTGTCACCGCCTGCTTCCAGATATGCATTAATCATTTTCTGCCCTTCGTCGAGGTCTGCAAAAAACTGTGTATAGGCTTCTTGCAAACTGTAGACTCTTGGGGTTTCACCTGATTTGTGATAAACCAGCGGTCCGTATGTGTCGGCTATGCGATGCATCAGTTCCACCTTCAGAATCTGCGTAAGGCCTAAATAACCATTCAGCCTGCTATCTCCCTCGAAGTTCTTTTCTGCTTTTTGTACCTCGGTATATATGTAACCGTAAGTATATTGCCAGGCGGCATTAGTCCATCCCACATTCAGGTTGTAGCAGGCACTGTGCACCATGAACTTGGGGACTGGATCCATGAAGTAGCCGGAAAACATATCATGATTTAAAGCCTGTACTACCTGCCAAACCCAGTTCAATCCTGCCAGCGCATAATTGAAGTAGATACCTGATTGTATGGTTGCAAAGGGAGCCGTTAACTTTTGGAAATCTATTTCTTTCAGTTCGTCAGAGAAGCCGCCCTTGATTTTATTATCACTCTCAAACCCACCGGTACAAGCTGTGAAGCTGAGAAAACCGCCGAGTAGTAATGTTGCTATATATCTGCTTTTCATACTGGTTCGTTTTAGAATGTAAACTTCAGATTGAAACCGATGTTGCGCGTAGTTGGCATGCCGAATACATCGACTCCTTGGTTGTTGTTGCCTACCGACAACACGGCATCAGGATCGAATGGCGCGTCTTTCTTAAAGAAAAACAGGTTTCGGGCTATCAGTGAGACGTCGAGCCCTTCGATGAACTTGGTCTTTTCGAGCATTGATTTCGGGAAAGAGTAGCTCAACGAAACTTCACGCAGGCGAATGTTTGTTGCGTCGTACATATAGTATTCCGAAATTCCGTTTTTATCACCTACGGTCGTATAGAATCGCTCCGGATTCTCAAATTTCTGTCCTTGATATTCTACGTACCCGCGGTCACGGGCTTCTGCACTTGCTTTGGTTACGCCTTTGGAATCCAGGTCAGCTTGGGTTAAAGACATAACATTGCCACCGAAACGGAAGTCAATTAAGAAATAGAGACTGAAATGCTTGTAGGCAACCATATTTCCCCACCCCAGCAAGAAGTCGGGATTGGCATTACCCAGTAAATCGTTGTTGCCGCTATTGCCCAATGGTTGCCCCTTGTGGTCAGGGTCGGTGTTCAGCATTATTTTACCGTTCCCGTCGCGTTGGAAGGCATTTCCGTAGATATCTCCCAACTTGCCGCCTTCCACAATACGCATCTGGTATGCCATGTTGAAGCCTTCGTAATAATAAGAGAACCGGGTATAGTCAGGATGTAGTGATACTACCTTGTTGCTGTTGGCGGACATATTGACGGTTGTTTTCCAACGGAAGCTTTCGTTCATCAACGGTGTGGCATCCACAGCCAGTTCAAATCCCTGGTTGCGGATTTTGCCTGCATTAATATAACGGTATTTGTAAGTAGAACCTGCCGGGTTTTCCATCCTCAACAGTTGGTTTTTAGTGTTTGTCTTGTACCATGTGAAATCAATGCCGAAGCGCCCGTGGAAGAAACGCCACTCGGTACCGAACTCGAAGGAGTTGCTGATTTCCGGTTTCAGGTCACCACGTTGCTCTGTATCATTGACGCTTATGCCGCCACCTGCGGTTACGATGTCTACCAGATTGGTTATTCCTACCGGAAGATCGTTTCCTACTTCTGCCCATGAACCGCGGATTTTGGCAAAACTAATCCATTCCGGCAATTTAAAGGTCTTATTGATGATCCATGTCAAGCCTACTGAAGGGTAAAAGAAACCCGAGTTTTTGCTGTCTGTGTATGCCAATGTCGATGACCAGTCATTGCGTGCCGTGAGATCCAGATATAACATTTCTTTCCACCCCAGTTGTGCCGTTGCAAATACAGATTGCAAGGTACGTTTGGAATCGATTGTCTGATCAATGACCGATTTAGAATCCATAACAATGTTAGGAATAGTAAATACGTTCGGTTTGTATAAGGATGCAATATGGGAGTCGAGAAACAGTGAGTTCATCTTACTTATGTTGATGCTGGTGCCTAAAGCTGCATTAAGTGAGAAATCTCCGAAATCCCTGTTGAACATTGCCATCAAGTCAGCATATGTTTGGAATACCTGATTGTCCGACCATACATACCGGCCATTTTCTTTCCCGTTGTATTTCCCGGCAATATTAGGGGCGGTAGTGGCGTACATTTTGTTTTCAAACTTGTCACTGATATAGTCTACATTGCCCCGGGCTTGTAAACTGAACCAATCTGTGACTTTCAGGTTAGCACTGACGGATGCCAATGCGCGGTAGCGTTTGTTGTCGTTGACTACCCGGTTTCTCAGCCAATAGGGATTTTGTGCCCATTCGCTGACTGTACCGTCTTCATTCTTTTCAATCCAATTCTGCCCCATCATGTTGCGGTCAGCGTTGAAGGTCTCGAATTCCGTCTTATACGGTGACATATCTACACCACGGGGAAAACCGTACAGGCTGACCAGTGGGTTCAGATAATAACCGCCGGTAGCAGGAGAATTTTTGATCCGCTGTGTCATCAGGGTAGCACTGCCATCCAACTTCAGACGCTCGTTGAACAGACTGGCTGTCTCACGCAGATTGAGATTGTGTTTTTGCAATTTATTGCTGTCGACGAGGCCTTTGGCTGTTGTGTTGGCATACGAAAAGTAGGTTTGTACTTTGTCGTTTCCGGTAGTGACGGACAGTGAATTGATAGCAGTAATGCCATCTCCGAAATAATTGCCTACATTATCATAGTCTTTTAGCTTGCCTTTTGGGCCCCAGCTTGCCGTACCTCCATCTTCATTGCGCCCATATGTATTCTGAAAATCAGGAGTACTGATGGCGTGATCTATTGTCAGGTTTGAGGAGAAAGTGATGCGATGCAGGCCGGCTTTTCCTTTCTTTGTTGTAATCAGGATAACACCGTTAGCAGCCTGTGAACCGTAAAGAGCGGCTGCTGAGGCGCCTTTCAGGATATTCATACTCTCAATGTCATCCGGATTCAAGTTGGAGATACCGTCGCCTGCGTCACGGTTCACTCCGTCATAGTTACCACCCATCACGGTGGCAGTGGACTCTGTGGAGTTGTTCAATATGGGTACTCCGTCAATCACATATAATGGTTGGTTATTGCCGCCGGCAAAGGCGGAACGCGGCCCCCGAATGGCTACTTTGGCCGAGCCACCTAAATTGGCGGTTCGGTTAATTAATCCGCCGGCCGTCTTGCCTGCCAGTGCATTAATCATATTCGGGTCCTTTGCACGAGTCAATTCACTTCCGTTTACTTGCTGGGTAGAGTATGTCAGTGACGCTGCTTTCTTCTTGATACCCATAGCGGTTATAACAACTGTTTCCAATGCCAGAGCTTCTTCTCTCATTTGTATATGGAGCGTCCTTTGTCCGTTGAGGGTGATAGTGACAGGTTCATAACCGATGTATGAGATAAACAGTGTGGCATCGGTGGGGACATCTATATTGAATTCACCGTCCAGATCGGTGATAACGCCGTTCATCGTTCCTTCTTCAAGGATATTGGCTCCGATAATCGGTTCGCCTTTGAGGTCTGTCACGATGCCTTTAATGGTTGGATTCTCTTGTTGTACGCTTGCAACGTTTCCGGTACTTTCTTCCTGTTCAGTCAACACGATGTTTTTACCTTCCATCACATAGCGGATGTTGGTTCCGGCAAATACTTTTTCCAGCACTTTGGAAACAGGTTCGTTGTCGGCATATACCTTGACGGTGCGGCGTACGTCTACGCTCTTCTTGTTGTATACAAACAAATATTCGGTTTGAGCTTCTATTTTAGCAAGTACCTGTCCGACTCTTAACTTGGTGTTCGGAAGACTCACTTTAGCGCTTTGAGAGCGGCAGTCTGCGCTATAAGCTTGGAAAACTATAAATAGAAGCAGGTATAGAGTAATCTTCATAGTACGCAATAATTGCTTAATTTCTAAACTTTTTGGACAAAAAAGTCTGTTCAAAGAAATTTTTCTCATATCTTTGTAACTGTGTTAAGTTAATAAATTGATTAAGGTCGATTTTTGACTGTTTCGGATCGGAAAGTATGGGGGTACTTTCCGATCTTTTTTTATGTGTCCAAAAAAGTAGAAATTTGTAAACTGTTTCTGTTATATATTCATAAGATTCTTGATTTTATGGGTTAGTTACTAAGCTTTTAAGGCCTTTACTTCTTATAGATAATTATTGAGTCTTTTTCTTCGTTTATACTGTAGTTGAAGGGATGATCCTTGGAGATTGTCTTCAAAATATGCTCTATGCCGTCTTGCTCTCTGAACTTTCCGGTAAAGCTCCCGTAATTCAGTAACTCGGGATCGGCAACAGTGATTGTTACATTATAGTATTTCTCCAATCGGCTGAGAATACCGCTGAATGGTGCATCGTCAAAGCAGTACAGACCTTCTTTCCAACGCAGATAGTCGTAAGAGGGGAGCACTGTCTTTTTGCACTTGCCGTCCTCGTTAAGGAAGCATTCATTCTTTTGCAGACGGGTGATTATCTGGTCATTGTTGGCAGGATAGATGTCTACGATACCCTCTACCAGAGTTGCTCCGAACTCATTGCTGCCTTTGTAGGCACAGATGTTGAAGCTGGTTCCTACCACCCGTACCTTATTCATTTCAGTATTCACGAAGAATGGGATACTCTTATTTTTTGCCACTTCAAAGTAGGCCTCGCCATCCAGCTCTACGTTACGTTCTTCGCGTCCGAAGTTGGCGGCATAGGTCAGTGTGGACTTCGCGTTCAACCATACGCGTGTTCCATCGGCAAGAGTGATTTGTGCACGTTGTCCGGCTGGTACGGTGATGGTTTGCAGTTGGGCATCTTTGGCATATAAATAGTCGGTTGCCATGAAGTAGCCTGCTACGGCCACGATGATGGCAGCGGCAATGCGGGTTGTCCAGCGCAGCATCGGGATGAGGCGTACCGTCTTCTTCTCCTTGGTTTCCTGGTTCTCGGAGAACAGGGAGATGTCGTACATCATACGCTCCTTCAGGTAGACTTCACGGTTTTCGTCAGAGGCTTCCACCCAGTCCAGAATTTGCTTTTCTTCGTCTACGGAAGTTGTGCCTTTAAAATACTTATATAGTAGCTCTTGATTCATTGTACGTTATTTGCTTAATAAATTAATCTTTTTACTCTTTTTCTAATTCCCTTCTATGTATATAACCGATAACTCGGCGATTACCCTATGTAGAAACAGGACTTTCTTCTGTTTTCGGCCCATTTTTTAATATTAATATTTCATAGGAGTATAGAAGCAAGATAGTCCTTCAGCTCCAACCGCAGAATTCTCAATGCTTTGGTGATGTGGGCCTCTACGGTTTTAAGTGAAATATTCAGTTGCTCGGCAATCTGCCTGTTCGGCAGATTTTTGTAGCGGCTCAGCATAAAGATGGTCCGGCTTTGTTCGGGCATCTCTTGAAGGGCCTTTTGGACAATATGTTGTATCTCTGTGTCGAATATCTGGTCGGGTTCGCAAGCTTCCAGTGTGGATATACGCAAGTTCAGTTCACGCAGGTTGTGGCTGTTGATGTCCTCTTCGGCCCGCAGACGTACTTGTTTATGCTCTAATAAATTGAGAGATTTGTTCTTGATAATGGTCAGCAACAGTGCGTGCAAGTTACTGTTCTCTTCCCAGCGGTCACGGTTTTCCCACAAGACGATCATTGATTCCATCAATACGTCTTCGGCTTCAGCTTTATCCCTGAGGTAGGAATAAGCAAAGGCCAGAAACTTTTCTTGATTTTCCTGGAAAAAACGTGAGAAAAGATTCATAGTATGTAAACTCCCTAAGTTAGACATCTTTTGGGCTTTTTTATAGAATGTAAGGTTTTACTGAGCAAAACAACATAATCTTTTTGGATTATGCAAACTTTATACTTTTTTTTACGCAATCTTACAGTCTTTTTTGTGACAAAAAAGCCCGGCGGGATATCCGTCGGGCTTTAATATAATTAGGAATAAGGAGTGCTTATTTCTTTTCCGGTCTGTCCTGTCTTTCCGGTTTCGGCAGCAATACCTTGCGGGACAGTTTGAACTTACCGGTCTTGGGGTCGATGTCGAGCAACTTCACGTCAATCTCGTCACCTTCCTTGATGCCGGCTTCTTCTACTGTTTCGAGGCGCTTCCAGTCTATCTCGGAAATGTGGAGCAAACCGTCCTTGCCCGGAAGGAATTCAACGAATGCACCGTAAGGCATGATAGAACGTACTTTACCTTTGTAAACTTCGCCTACTTCGGGCACTGCTACGATCGCTTTGATCATGCGTATAGCATCATCAATGCACTGCTTGTTGGTTCCGGCAATTTCGATTCTACCCACGTTGTCCACTTCTTCGATGGTGATGGTAGCACCGGTTTCTTCCTGCATGCCTTGGATAATCTTACCACCAGGGCCGATGATGGCACCGATGAATTCTTTCGGAATAGTCATCGTTTCGATGCGCGGAGCATGAGGTTTCAGGTCTTCACGAGGCTCGGCGATGCATTCGGTGATTTTACCGAGGATGTGTTCGCGGCCTTCTTTAGCTTGCAGCAATGCTTTTTCGAGGATTTCGTATGATAAGCCGTCTACCTTGATATCCATCTGAGTGGCAGTGATACCGTCTTTCGTACCGGTCACCTTGAAGTCCATATCGCCCAAGTGGTCTTCGTCACCGAGGATGTCGGACAATACGGCATATTTGTCTTCGCCTGCATTCTTAATCAGTCCCATAGCGATACCGGATACCGGCTTCTTGATCTTCACACCGGCGTCCATCAGTGCCAGTGTTCCGGCACATACGGTAGCCATAGAAGAAGAACCGTTTGATTCGAGGATATCGGAAACTACACGTACTACATACGGATAGTCAGCAGGAATCTGGCCTTTCAATGCACGCCATGCCAAATGGCCATGACCTATCTCGCGACGGCCTACGCCGCGTTGAGCCTTAGCTTCACCCGTAGAGAACGGTGGGAAGTTATAGTGCAGCAAGAAACGTTCTTTTCCGTGCTCCAGTACGTTGTCGATGATTTTTTCATCCAGTTTGGTACCGAGAGTAACGGTGGAAAGAGACTGGGTCTCGCCACGTGTAAATACGGCTGAACCGTGAGGGCCGGGCAGGTAACCGATTTCACACCAGATAGGACGAATTTCATTCGTCTTACGTCCGTCCAGACGCTTGCCTTCGTCCAGGATAGAACGGCGCATAGCTTCTTTTTCCACATCGTGGTAGTAGCGGTCGATGAGTGCGCCCTTTTCTTCCAGCTCTTCTTCGCTGAACTGGGCCTTGAATTCTTCGCGGATAGCATCGAAAGCATCCATGCGTTCGTGCTTATTGTTGTTGCCGGAAGCGGCAATGGCATAAGCCTTGTCGTAGCAAGCGTCGTGAACAGCCTTGCGGAGTTCCTCGTCGTTCACTTCGTGGCAATATTCGCGTTTTACGGTAGAACCGACTTCTTCTGCCAGTTCCATCTGAGCCTTGCACTGAACCTTGATAGCTTCGTGGGCAGCCTTCATGGCTTCCAGCAAATCTTGCTCGGACACTTCACTCATTTCGCCTTCTACCATCATGATGTTCTCATAAGTAGCACCTACCATGAGGTCCATGTCTGCTTTTTCCAATTGCTCGGAAGTAGGATTGATGACGAACTTGCCATCAATACGTGCTACACGTACTTCGGAAATCGGTCCGTTGAAGGGAATGTCTGAAACTGCCAGTGCAGCAGAAGCTGCCAGTCCGGCCAGTGCATCCGGCATATCGACACCATCTGCTGAGAACAGGATGATATTTACATATACTTCTGCGTGATAATTATCAGGGAATAAAGGGCGGAGAGCACGGTCTACGAGGCGGCAAGTGAGGATTTCATAATCAGAAGCTTTTCCTTCACGC
>OGZX01002138.1_pt1 | contig 16847 bp, 14 predicted proteins | sample 1576881 | NCBI WGS metagenome assembly OGZX01 (sample SAMEA3541542, study PRJEB24748) | human gut metagenome | biome: human gut; feature: human-associated habitat; material: faeces | place: China | collected 2012
TGCTCCCCGAATACAGAGGGAAAGGCATTGTGACACGAGCCGTACATCATTTATGCCTGTTGGCTTTCTTTGAAAAAGGTTTCAACCGCATCCAAATAAGATGCGCCGTAGGCAACGCAGCCAGCAATGCCATTCCTCAACGCTTAGGATTTACACAAGAAGGTACGGAACGCGACGGTGAACTTTTAATAACCGGAGAATATACAGATATTAATGTATATAGCATTTTGAAAAAAGAGATTGCAGAATAAATTATCAAAAAGAAAGATTCAGTATATTTATGGAACAGGAAATCCAATTAAACGATCACAACAAACAGGAATATCCACCTATGCACACTGCCGAACATATTCTTAATCAGACAATGGTCCGGATGTTCGGTTGTCCCCGTTCTAAGAACGCTCATATAGAAAGGAAAAAGAGCAAATGTGACTATATTTTATCGGAAGCCCCCTCTGCAGAAACAATGGCTGAAGTGGAACGCCGTGTCAACGAAGTCATTGAACAACATCTGCCGGTTACTATTGACTTTATGCCACGTGAAGCGGCTGCCGATATTGTAGATTTGAGCAAACTACCGGAAGAAGCCAGCGAAACATTGCGCATCGTACGGGTAGGCGATTATGATGCTTGTGCCTGTATCGGTGCCCATGTCAGCAATACCTCTGAAATCGGACGGTTTAAATTACTGAACTACGATTATACCGACGGACGGTTACGTCTGCGTTTCAAACTGGAAGCTGTGTAAACCAGGATATGGTTTTGAGATATAAAAAAAGAAAGGCTCCTATCTGATACAAAACAGACAAGAGCCTTTTCTCTATTTATTATCAAATTATCGGGAACGCACTTCTCGTCTCATAAAAGACGATAAAGCAAAACAAATAACTGTCGCAGCAATCAATCCGGTCAACTGTGGCCAGACAACCAGCAGACTCTGACCTAACGGCAGCGGGCTGGGAATAGCCCCATGTACCTGCTCCATAGTCAATGGTCCCAGGCTACGGACTGAAGGCATCAACAGAGTTGTCGTTGCCTCATTGAACAACTGACTCGGTGCAAACCGTAACAGATTCAGCATAAAACGCTGATAATGTACAAACTGATAATCACTGGCAAAGTCTGAAGGACTAAGTGCTTTCCCGATCAGGTTAATGATCATATTATAGAAAACACTGAAAAACAGCCAGATCGCCACACAGGCCAGCGCTGAAGTCGCAGCTTGACGGAATTGTATGGAAAAGAAAATCGACAGATTCAGCCAGAATGCTACGTAGAAGATACTGACGATAATAAAGAACACCATTCGCAAAAACTCTTCCGCCGTTGGAGGAATCCCGATCGCAATCAGGCCAAAACCCATCACCAGAAATCCGAGGGCAAACAACATGATACCTATCACGATCAAAGCACCTACGAATTTCGCATTGATCAGGAAATCCCGATGGATCGGTTGAGACAGGATACGACTCAATGTACCCCGGTTCTGTTCCGAGTTTATCGCATCAAATCCCAAAGCAATCCCTAACAGTGGTCCCAGGAAACTGATAAACACGACAAAAGAAGGTAGAGTTCCATCCGATACGGTAAACAGTTTCAGGAAAAGGAACGCATTGTCCGGATCATTCGGTTTAATGGAAGCCCCAATATTCGTCAAAGCCGTATACAGTGACCCCATACAAGTCAGAGCGATAATGACGATCAGGATAATGAACCGCCAGCTCCTTACATGATCGGACACCTCTTTATTCACAATAACCCAAAATGGATGATACACTCTATTCATGATCTTTACCTCCTTCGAAATAACGATTATAAATATCATCAAGCCCATGCTCCCTCTTCTGCTGTTCGGTCAGTTCAATATCTGCCAGCAGTTTCCCCTTACAGAACAAGCCAACCCGGTTACAAACCTGCTGCACCTGGTCCAAATGATGGGAAGAAAACAAAACAGTCAATCCCTCTTCGCTACTGAGCTGATGGATCAGATCCATAAACTCACGCACACCGGAAGGGTCAATTCCCGAAGTCGGTTCATCCAGAATAATCACTTCTGGCTCTTTTATCAGAACATCTGCCAAGCCCAGGCGCTGACGCATACCTCTTGAATATTTACCGGCCTTCTTCTTTCCTTCATTGGCAAGCCCTACCCTTTCCAATAATTGCCCTGCCTTTTCCTTGGCTTCATTCTTCCGAATACCGTTCAACTGTGCGGTATATACGAGATTTTCAATACCGGTCATATCATCGTAAAAGCCGACATCTTCCGGTAAGTAACCGACTATCCGTTTCACATCGATCGGATGTGTTGTAGAGTTTATACCACAAACTTTCACTGAACCGGCAGTTGGCTCCGTTAGTCCCAACATCATCAGGATCGTAGTCGACTTCCCTGCCCCGTTAGGCCCCAGCAATCCGAATATATCTTTCTTGTTTATCCGGAGGTTCAAATCGTTCACCGCAGTAAAATCACCATACTTCTTTGTCAGTCCGGTAAGTTCAATAACAGGTTGACACATGGCTTACCTCCTTCCATATTTGCGGAACAGATAATAAACACCTCCCAATACCAAAATAATAATCAAGACACCGACCCATCCCCAGATCATCGGGGTCTTCACAGAAATACGGAAATCGGCTGTAGCATTCACCTCCGGAGTTTTGGCCTCCATCTTCGTCACATAATCGCCGGGAAGCGCTTTTTTAGATGCCTTTACGGTAGCAATCACACTGGTTGTCTGTCCGGCTCCCAGCTTTACCACTTTGGCAGGATCGAAGGTCACCTCCCAGTCGACTGGTTTACTTGCAGAAAGCTGTACATCCTTCAACTCTGCCGAACCTGTATTCTTAACAACCAGATCGATCTTTTTTGTTTCTCCCGCTGTGATATCGGAACTAAGCAAACCTCTTGGTGTGGATAGCTCCATTTCGTATGAACCCGTTATCACAACCTCCAAATCCAGATCGGCAGAAGTGGAGCCGGTAGAAGCATGAACAGGAATTTTGTAGCTACCGGCAGCAACATTAGCCGGAGGATTGATATCAATCGTTATATTTTGAGTAGCATTCGGTTCAACCTGCGCAGATGTCGCCTGCTTATAATTTGGTTTGAATACCACATTCCAACCTCTTTCTACTTCAGCCGTCAGGGCATAAAGCTGTTGTTCCGCAGTACGGTTCTTGATCGTTGCATTAAAGGTAAAAGTAGATTTGGAGTTACCCTCCATATTCGGCTGAGTTGTTGTAAAATCAGTCTGATAAGTTCCCTGTTTGGAAACAGTAATGGTAAGCGGAAGTTTTGCCATGCCATCAGCCGAAACCGTAAAATTATAAATTCCCTTATTCACTTTCACCGGCACTTCCACTTTCAGGGAAAAATTCTTCTTCTCATCAGGAAGGACCGAAAGCTGGCTGATCGAATATCCCCCGGACTTTACTTCATAGCTCCATCCCCGAGGCATTCCCTCGACAGAGATAGTTGCGTTTTTCACTTCGTCACTTTTGTTAATGACGTCAATACTGTAATCGATCGACTCCCCCGGCGGAACCGCTATCTTTGTGTAGGGAGTGTACAACATCACGCTCTTTTCAGAATCATCAGCGTGGACTTTACTACAAGGGATTATCCCCAATAACAGTACAAATAATAGGTTTAAACAGTTAATTTGCATTTTCATAATGATTTTTATAGAGTATACAAAAATGATTACTTATTAGCCGGGGGCAAATATATATACTGAGAGTATTAGATACTTTTAAAAGAATTAAAAAAAAACTATCGTACAAGCATTTCCTTTCCTAATCCGTTAAAGCTCTGTTATGGATGCGATAACAAACGAACCTTTCCTATACATTATATATAGACAACCCTAAAAGAAGCCATTTGTATGCTAAACAGACCGAATTATTCTGCAAATGTAACATTGAAATAAAATATTTTTGTGTAAGTTTGCGAGCGCTAAGAAAGACATTTTATACAGAAATTTAAATACAAGAGTTATGCAATCAATTGACAATTTCAATTTTGCCGGCAAAAAGGCATTTGTAAGAGTTGACTTCAACGTTCCATTGGACGAAAACTTCAACATCACAGACGACACCCGTATTCGTGCCGCTCTTCCTACTCTTAAGAAGATCCTGGCAGACGGTGGCAGTGTAATCATAGGTTCTCACCTGGGTCGTCCGAAAGGCGTTACTGATAAATTTTCACTGAAACATATTTTGGGTCGTGTATCTGAATTACTGGGCGTAGAAGTTCAGTTTGCTAACGACTGTATTGGTGAAGAAGCTGGCGCTAAGGCTGCAGCTCTGCAACCGGGCGAAGCTTTATTGCTGGAAAACCTTCGTTTCTATGCAGAAGAAGAAGGTAAACCCAGAGGTTTGGCTGAAGATGCAACAGACGACGAAAAGAAAGCTGCTAAAAAAGCAGTAAAAGAAAGCCAGAAAGAATTCACAAAGAGATTGGCTTCTTATGCAGACTGCTATGTAAACGATGCATTCGGTACTGCTCACCGTGCTCACGCTTCTACGGCGCTGATCGCTGATTACTTCGATGCTGACCACAAAATGTTCGGTTACCTGATGGAAAAAGAAGTAAAAGCTGTAGAAAAAGTAATGAACGACATCGCTCGTCCGTTTACTGCTATCATGGGTGGTTCTAAAGTTTCTTCTAAGATCGAAATCATCGAAAACCTGTTGAACAAGGTAGACAATCTGATCGTAACAGGTGGTATGACTTATACTTTCACAAAGGCTATGGGCGGTAAGATCGGTAACTCTATCGTTGAAGACGATAAGTTGGATCTGGCTCTTGACCTGATGAAGAAAGCAAAAGAAAAAGGTGTAAACCTGGTATTAGCTGTAGACGCTAAGATTGCTGACGCTTTCAGTAACGACGCAAACACTAAATATGCTGACGTAAACGAAATTCCTGACGGATGGGAAGGTCTTGACATCGGTCCTAAGACTATCGAAATCTACGCTGACGTTATCAAGAAATCTAAGACTATCCTTTGGAACGGTCCTACAGGCGTATTCGAATTCGAAAACTTCACTGACGGTTCTCGTGCAGTAGGTAACGCTATCGTTGAAGCTACTAAGAACGGTGCATTCTCTCTTGTTGGTGGTGGCGACTCTGTTGCTTGCGTTAACAAGTTCGGTATTGCAAGCGAAGTTTCTTACGTATCTACAGGTGGTGGTGCTTTGCTGGAAGCTATCGAAGGCAAAGTTCTGCCGGGTATCGCAGCTGTTAAAGGCGAACCGTACAAATAATTTTAGATATTGTTTATAATATCCTAATTAAATATAAAACTCCGGTGAAGTGATTTCACCGGGGTTTCTTGTTTTATAATCACTGCCTCATAATATCCCATCTGGGATGTATTACGGATGAATAACGTAACCATATATGCCTCCTTGCAATATTGAATTAATTCATATCTTTGTTATCGACAATGGTTTCCGAATCACATTTCAGTGAGAAAGATTAAAAGGGAATCCTGTGAAAATCAGGGACTATCCCCGTAGCTGTAAGTTTTATTCCTGCAAAGGAAAAATGTTGTAACCTCTGTATGCCACTGGTCTCAGATCGGGAAGGTGTTACAACAGAAACAAGTCAGAAGACCTGCCATTTCAATCAGACAGAATCCAGCGCTTTCGGGTGAAAAGCAGTGGTATGAATCCTTATAAGATCCATTTATCACTTTATCTCCGGGAATCATTGCGGAACTGCATGAACAGAAGTATTGTTTAATCTTAAATAAAAAGTATGATCAGCACGGAGATTTTTATTGTCAAGAGAGATGGTAAAAAAGAAGTATTCTCACTTGACAAAATCAAAAATGCAATAGCTAAAGCATTTTTATCAGTAGGTAGTTTCGCTACCCAGGAAGTAATAACCAATATCCTCAGCCGCATCAGTGTCAGCGAAGGGACAAGTGTGGAAGATATTCAGAACCAGGTGGAAGTTGCCTTGATGGCAGAGCATTATTATGCGGTAGCTAAGTCATATATGCTATACCGGCAGAAACATCTGGAAGATCGGGAAGTAAGGGATAAACTACGCTTTCTATTGGATTATTGCGATGCATCCAATCCGGCTACCGGAAGTAAATATGATGCTAATGCCAATGTGGAGAATAAAAATATCGCGACCCTGATAGGTGAATTACCGAAATCAAACTTTATCCGCCTGAACCGCCGGCTGCTAACAGACCGGCTAAAAGATATGTACGGCAAAGAAGTATCGGACCGTTATCTGGAACTGTTGAATCACCATTTCATTTATAAGAATGATGAAACAAACCTTGCCAACTATTGTGCCAGTATAACAATGTATCCCTGGCTGATAAGCGGTACAGCTTCCGTGGGAGGCAACTCTACGGCCCCAACCAATCTGAAATCTTTCTGTGGTGGTTTCATCAATATGGTATTCATCGTTTCAAGTATGTTGAGCGGTGCGTGTGCGACTCCCGAGTTTCTGATGTATATGAATTATTTTGTCGGATTGGAATATGGAAAGGATTATTACCGACATGCCGACGATGTGGTAGACTTGTCCAGTAAGCAACGAACGATAGACAAAATGATTACAGACTGTTTCGAACAAATAGTCTATTCCATCAACCAGCCTACCGGAGCCAGAAACTTCCAGGCTGTCTTTTGGAACATCGCCTATTATGACAAGTATTATTTCAACAGCCTTTTCGAGAATTTTGTATTCCCTGACGGCAGCAAACCCGATTGGGATTCGTTAAACTGGCTGCAAAAGCGGTTCATGAAATGGTTCAACAAAGAACGTACCCGTAATATTCTGACTTTTCCTGTTGAAACAATGGCACTCCTGTCAAAAGACGGAGATGTACTCGATAAGGAATACGGTGATTTTACAGCCGAGATGTATGCCGAAGGACATTCTTTCTTTACCTACATGAGCGATAATGCCGATTCGTTAAGTAGTTGCTGCCGTTTGCGCAACGAAATACAGGACAACGGTTTCAGTTATACACTGGGAGCCGGAGGTGTATCTACCGGTTCTAAAAGTGTATTGACAATCAACCTGAACCGTTGTATCCAGCATGCCGTGAAGTCCGGCATACTTTATCCGTTCTTCCTGGAAGAAGTGATCGACCTGGTGCATAAAGTCCAGTTGGCCTACAATGAGAACCTGAAACAATTACAGGCCAAAGGTATGTTGCCTCTGTTCGATGCCGGTTATATCAATATGAATCGCCAGTATCTTACAATCGGGGTGAACGGATTGGTTGAAGCCGCCCAGTTTATGGGAATCGAAATCAACGACAATCCCAAATATGAAGCATTTGTACAGGAAATACTCGGCATGGTAGAGATGTACAACAAAAAGTACCGTAGTAAGGAAGTATTGTTCAACTGCGAAATGATCCCTGCTGAAAATGTAGGAGTAAAACATGCCAAATGGGATAAAGAAGCAGGTTATCAGACATTCCGCGATTGCTATAACAGCTATTTCTATATCGTGGAAGATACGACACTCAACGTTGTCGACAAATTCCGCATCCACGGCCGACGTTATATCGAACATCTGACCGGTGGCTCGGCACTCCACATGAACCTGGAAGAGCATCTGAGCAAAGAACAATACCGTCAGTTACTGCGTGTCTCAGCTATAGAGGGGTGTAATTATTTTACATTCAACATACCTAATACCGTTTGTAACGATTGTAACCATATCGACAAACGCTATTTAAAAGAATGTCCCAAATGCCACAGTCAAAATGTGGATTATCTGACCCGCGTTATCGGTTATATGAAACGTATCAGTAATTTCTCACAACCCCGGCAGAAGGAAGCTCATATCAGACATTATGCTACGTTACACTGATTACGATATAGTCTTTCAGGAAGTACCGGACGAAATAACGTTGGCGATCAACATATCTAACTGTCCCAACCGGTGCAAAGGTTGCCATAGCCCCTATTTACTGAAAGATATCGGCGAGCCTTTGACAGAAGAAAACCTTTCCGCACTTCTCAAGAAGTACGGAAAGGCCATTACCTGTGTCTGCTTCATGGGTGGAGATGCTTCACCTGCAGATATCAAACAATTAGCGGAATATCTGCATCATCAGACTGTTGCTCCGGTAAAAGTCGGATGGTATTCGGGAAAACCCGAGCTATCCCCGGCTATCGACCTGAAATTCTTTGAATACATCAAACTAGGTCCCTATATCGAGCATTTGGGCGGATTGAAATCCCCCACAACAAACCAACGTTTCTACCGTATCGAGAACGGGATGATGAAAGACATCACCTACCGGTTCTTTTCTACAGCGAAATGACAGACAGTTAGAACCAGACCGGTTTACCGCTTTTGGCACTCTTTATGGCAGATTCAAGAATCTCTACTACAACCAGGTTGTTCTCCAGCGAAGACAAATCGGTGGGAGCTACCTGTATTTCTTTACGAACAGCCGCTTTTAGATAATAGAAAGAATCATTATAAGGAACTTCCAATGCAGGAGGTTGTACCGTCGTCTCTTTCCGATCGGTGTAAATACGCATGGAAGTCGGTGTGTCCTGATAAATATATCCCTTAGTACCATAAATATGCATATCTTTTCGTCCTTTCGGCCAGTTCCACGATCCCATGATCTGTACGGTTGCAGAAGGATATTCCACCAGGATCGTCGCATCATCGTCTACGTTCGGATATTTATCCGGTTTAAATTGTTTCAATACGGCATATACACTTTTCGGTTTCTCTCCATTCATCAACCAGGTAACCAAATTAGCACCATAACAACCGAAATCGATAACCGCCCCTCCACCGTTCAGCTTCGGATCAGTCAGCCAGTCAGTGAATTCTTTTCCACACCCAATCTCGATGGGCCCTTCATGCCCGTCATAAACCTCTATACGGTTAATCTTTCCGATTGCATTATCTTCCTTTATCAGACGATAAGCTTCATGATTAGTATTATACCATGTCGTTTCATAATTGGTTAGTAACAAGGTATTATTTTTACGGGCCAGTTCTGCCATCCGGTTAGCATGTTGCATATTAACAGCTAAAGGTTTCTCGACCATTACATGAATACCACGCGGTGCACAAGCCTCTACGACAGCCAGATGATCATAAATAGAACCATAAGCTACCACCACTTCCGGCTTCGTCTTATCCAACATCTCCCCCAGATCGGCATAAAAAAGAGAAGCATCCAGCTTCTTTCGTAACGGATTATTTTCTCTTAACCGTTCATCCGGTTCAGCAACTCCGACAACTTCAAAATCACCTCTGTCCATACGAATAATGACTTCATGAAGATGTCCGTGCGATACCCCGGCTACCCCCAGGCGGAGCGGTTTAGAATTTTGAGCACTTAAGATAAATGGCATGTAAACGATCGACATAAATAAAAATGTCCTGATAATCTTGTATATATTCATGGCCTATATAATAGAATTGTTTGTGACAAAGATATAAATATTTTTGTACCTTTGCCCCTCATAAAAAAGAATAGGTAACATATATAACAATAAAGAAGATGGCAAAAGAGCTGAAAGAACTGACCAAGAGAAGTGTAAACTACTCTCAGTGGTACCAGGATCTGGTAATTAAAGCGGATTTGGCAGAAAACTCTGCTGTACGTGGCTGTATGGTTATCAAACCTTACGGATACGCTATTTGGGAAAAGATGCAACGTATCCTCGACGATATGTTCAAGGAAACAGGACACGTAAACGCTTATTTCCCGCTATTGATCCCGAAATCATTCTTGAGCAAGGAAGCCGAACACGTAGAAGGCTTCGCCAAAGAATGTGCAGTTGTTACACACTATCGTCTGAAAACAAATCATGACGGTACAGGTGTAGTTGTCGACCCGGCAGCTAAACTGGAAGAAGAATTGATCATCCGCCCGACTTCAGAAACGATCATTTGGAACACATACCGTAACTGGATCCAGTCTTACCGCGACCTGCCTATCTTATGCAACCAGTGGGCTAACGTAATGCGTTGGGAAATGCGTACCCGTCTGTTCCTTCGTACTGCCGAATTCCTGTGGCAGGAAGGACATACTGCTCATGCAACCCGCGAAGAAGCAGAGATCGAAGCAAAGAAGATGCAGGAAGTATATGCAAACTTTGCCGAAAACTATATGGCAATGCCGGTTATCAAAGGTGTAAAATCAGCCAGCGAACGTTTTGCCGGTGCTTTGGATACATATACTATCGAGGCTATGATGCAGGACGGAAAAGCTTTGCAGGCAGGTACTTCCCATTTCCTGGGACAGAACTTCGGTAAGGCATTCGATGTTACTTTCATCGACAAAGAAGGAAAAAGCGACTATGCATGGGCTACTTCGTGGGGGGTTTCCACCCGTCTGATCGGTGCCCTGATCATGTCTCACTCAGACGATAACGGTTTGGTATTGCCTCCTCATCTCGCTCCGATCCAGGTAGTGATCGTTCCGATCTACCGCAGTGAAGAGCAACTGGCACAGATCAGCGAAAAGGTGAACGGTATCGTTACCAACCTGAAGAAGATGGGTATCTCTGTTAAGTTCGACGATGCAGACAATAAGAAACCGGGATGGAAGTTCGCCGAATACGAACTGAAAGGTGTTCCCGTACGTCTGGCCATGGGTGGACGCGATCTGGAAAACAATACGATTGAAGTAATGCGTCGCGATACGTTGGAAAAAGAAACCATCACTTGCGACGGTATCGAAGAATACGTACAGAACCTGTTGGAAGAAATCCAGCAGAACATCTTCCGGAAAGCACTCGATCATCGTACAGCCAGCACGATTACAGTCGATACCTATGAAGAGTTCAAAGAAAAGATCGAAGAGGGCCTCTTCATCATGGCTCACTGGGACGGTACTCCCGAAACAGAAGAGCAGATCAAGAACGAAACCAAAGCAACTATCCGTTGTATACCTCTGGCAGGTGACAAGACACCGGGTAAATGCATGGTTACCGGCAAACCTTCCGCACAACGCGTATTGTTTGCACGGGCTTACTAAGCGAAATACATATAACTATAGAGAGGATATGCTTCCAGAAGTATATCCTCTTTTTGTTACAAGACCTAACCATACTCTCCAATATAAAGTATCATTTTACAAAGAAAAAAGGTCAAAAATAGAACCTTCCTCAATACTCAAAGTTCTAATTTTGTGCAACAAGGGATATGAATTATCCCTATCTCTGAATAATAGACCTAACATAATTCAAATGCAGATGAAAATAACCTTATCCTCTTTATTAACCTCTCTGGTTATCATTCTGGCTGGATGTACTTCCGGCCAAACGGTCAACCTGAATGATCTCCGGGTTGAGATGAAAGAAAACCCGGTAGGTATCGGTGTCGCACACCCACGCTTCATGTGGAAACTTTCTTCCGGATCACCCGATCTTATGCAGACTTCGTATCAGATACAGGTCGCCGAATCGCCCGACCAACTGAAAAGCGGCAAGGACCTGTTATGGGACAGCGGCGAAGTAAAAAGCGATGAATCCGTATTGATCCCTTACGGCGGAACCCCACTGCAATCCCGCAAACAGTATTACTGGCGCGTTAAAGCCAATACAAACCAGGGATCGACCGAGTGGAGCAAAACAAATACCTGGTCGATGACCCTTCTCAACCCGTCTGACTGGAAAGCGACATGGATCGGAGAAAAGAACCTTTCCAACCCCGGAGAAACATATAAAGGTAAGACACGCCTTGCCGCCCGTTACCTTCGTAAAGAGTTCACGGCAGACAAACCTGTCCGCAGAGCTGTCCTTTATATATCAGGGCTCGGTTCTTCCGAATCATACATAAACGGCAAACGCATCAGCGAAGATATCTTCGCTCCCGGACCATCCTGGTATCCAGTTGATCAACAACTGGCGTTTCGTGCAGACCTCACAACTTGATCCTTCCGTGAGAGGTAAGAAATTACCGGATGACGTGGTGAAAGCGTCTTTGATTTACGTGGTGGCGCACGAAGTGGGACATTGTTTGGGATTCATGCACAACATGGCCTCTTCGGCAGCCTTTCCGGTTGATTCGTTGCGTTCTGTATCGTTTACTCAAAAATACGGGACGACACCTTGTATTATGGACTACGCTCGTTTCAATTATGTGGCGCAACCTGGGGATGAGGGCGTGAAATTGACGCCCCCGAATTTGGGTGTTTATGACGAATTTTTGATTAAATGGAATTATAAGTTTATTCCCGGAACGAGAGACGAGTGGGAAGAACAACCTATCGTGGAACAATGGGTCGACGAACATGCGGGAGATCCAATTTATCGCTATGGGCGCCAACAGATACAGAGTCGTTATGACCCGAGTGCTATTGAGGAAGATTTGGGGGATGATCCGATGAAAGCCAGCGAGTATGGCGTGAAGAATCTGAAGTATATTCTTTCCAACTTGCAAGGATGGATCAATGATGATCCGGATTATTCTCATCGTCAAGCGCTGTATGGACAGATTATGACGCAATATTACCGTTATCTGCGGAACGTGATGTATAACATCGGTGGAATCTATCTGACAGAAGTAAAAGAAGGTACCCCGGGTAAGCGTTACGAGGCAGTGCCGAAAGCACGTCAAAAAGCATCAATGGCATGGGTATTAAAGCAATTCAAATCTATGGATTGGTTGAATAACGCGGAACTGAAAGAACATTTTCCGTTAAGTGTCGACGGAAGTGCGATTGTCCGGAGTAAAGTGGCTGGGGATATTCAGGGATTGATCGGTAACGTAATCCTTTCTTCTCACGTGGCTTCTTCTCCCTATTCGATTAATGAGTTTATGACGGATTTGTATAATGGCACGTGGAGTAACTTGTTGCAAGGGAAAGCGTTGACAGAGGGGGATAAGATTCTGCAAAACACGATGGTGGATATGGTTTGTGCGTCATTGAGTGACGGCGGTGCTAAGAAAAGTGCCTCTCCTTTCGGTTTTGCTCCTTCGGTTGATGAGATCGTGGCTTACGGTTTGGACGAGAGTGGTTTGATCAGTCGGTTTGCCGATCAGTTTCGTGCGGTTGATGAGGAATATGGCCGGGGATACGTGGCTTCAAACATGGTTGCCAATCAGTTCGGGACTCCCGGTTACGGTTGGCAGCGAACAGTTGCCACGACTGCGATTGACGATTCCAAGGCCTATTTGCAGGATATGGCCGTGAAATCCCGAAATTTATTAAGAAGTAAAATAGGAGGAATGTCCGGAAACGCTAAAGTACATTATCAAGCTCTTCTTATCAAATTAAACAACGCGTTGAAGGACAAACTATAGTGTATGTTTTCTAGTTTGTGTTCAGAGTATGACGTCTGAAATTGATCTGGGGTGGTTCGTTTATCGGGCTGCCCCTTTTCATGTGGAATAGAATCCTTTTGAAAGCTATTAATAATTTATTAAATTCGCGTTCGATTATAATTTAGATATATATATGAGCGACAATTCCCTATTAGAGAAATTAGAGACATTTTATATTCGTTTCCGTGAGATCGGGCAGTTGATAACCGACCCGGAGGTGATACAGGACATGAATCGTTTTGTGAAGTTGAATAAAGAGTATCGTGATCTGGAACAGATCGTGGAGGCGGGGGACGAGTTGAAACGTGCGGTGAGTTCTTATGATGAGGCGCAGGAAATACTGAACACGGAGACCGATAAGGAACTGAAAGAGATGGCAGAGATGGAGATCGAGGAGCTGGATGCCAAGATTCCCGAATTGGAGTCGAAGGTGAAGATGTTGTTGGTACCTGCTGATCCGGAGGATTCAAAGAACGTGATTCTTGAAATTCGTGCCGGAACCGGGGGAGACGAGGCTAGTCTTTTCGCGGGGGATTTGTTCCGTATGTATACGAAATTCTGCGAGTCCAAACGTTGGAAAATAGAAATAACCAATTACAGTGAAGGAACTTCCGGGGGATACAAGGAAATCGTGGCGAACATCACGGGAGATGGTGTCTACGGGATTATGAAATACGAGTCGGGAGTACACCGCGTACAGCGTGTTCCGGCGACAGAGACCCAAGGACGGGTTCATACCTCCGCGGCCACGGTGGCTGTACTGCCGGAGGCAGAAGAGGTGGATGTAGTGTTGAATCCGGCAGATATTCGGAAAGATACTTATTGTTCTTCCGGTCCCGGGGGACAATCCGTGAACACGACGTATTCCGCTATCCGTTTGACGCATATTCCCACGGGTATCGTGGTGACTTGTCAGGACGAGAAGTCTCAAATAAAGAATTTGGCCAAGGCGATGACCGAGTTGAGATCTCGTATTTACGCGATAGAACACCAGAAGTATCTGGACGAGATTGCTTCCCAGCGGAAGACCATGGTTTCCACGGGTGACCGTTCAGCCAAGATTCGTACTTATAATTACCCGCAAGGACGTGTAACCGATCACCGGATTAACTTGACGCTGTATAATCTGGCGGCTGTTATGGACGGAGAAACTGCAGATCGAGGAGAACACCGAGAAGTTGAAGGAGAGCGGGTTCTAGGGAGATAAAAGATAAAATTAAAAGATAAAAGTTTAAGGCTATGACTTATAACGAGCTATTTGAACAGGTAAAAAAGAAAAAGTCTTTCCTTTGTGTGGGATTGGATTCTGATATCAAGAAACTTCCGCAACATTTAATGGGGACCGAAGATCCCGTGTTCGAGTTTAATAAGGCGATCGTGGATGCCACGGCAGACGTGGCGATTGCGTATAAGCCGAATATCGCGTTCTACGAGAGTAACGGGGTTGCCGGTTGGATCACGTTGGAGAAGACTGTAAAATATATTAAGTCAAAGTACCCGGAGATTTTCTTGATTGCCGATGCTAAGCGCGGGGATATCGGGAATACTTCCGAGATGTACGCGCGTGCTTTCTTGGAGACGATGGATTTTGACTCGATCACGGTGGCCCCGTACATGGGAGAGGATTCCGTGACCCCGTTTCTGAAATACGAGGGGAAATGGGTGATTCTGTTGGCATTGACTTCCAACAAGGGAGCTTTCGACTTCCAGTTTTTCGAGGAGAACGGGGTGAAATTGTACGAGCGAGTGTTACGTAAATCGCAAGAGTGGGGAAATGACCGGAACATGATGTACGTCGTGGGAGCCACGAAAGCGGAAATGTTAAGCGGTATCCGGGAGATCGTTCCGAATCATTTCTTGTTGGTTCCGGGAGTCGGGGCACAAGGTGGTAGCCTGGAAGAGGTTGCCAAGTACGGGATGAATGACCATTGTGGTCTGATCGTGAATTCTTCTCGCGGGATCATTTTTGCCGACAAGACCGAGAATTTTGCCGTGAGAGCTAGAGAAGAAGCCGTGAAGTTGCAACAACAGATGGCAGAATTGCTAGCGGCAAAAGGGATAAGATAAAAGAGAAGCTTAAATCGTTTTAGGGAAACACGATTGTGTTTCCTTTTTTTGTTTTAAGGAGGGAGAGAGTGGGGAAGTTGTCCGTCGTATTTTTAGGCGGTCTGATTGGGATGTTAAGGTAATTGATGGACGACGAAGGCGGCACGTTCTTCGGGAGTCCCTTGGGGAACGATGACGGGGGTGTAATCGAGTTCCCGGTAAGTGGTTAGCATGATATCGTAAGTGGCGACAGCTTCTTGGTAAGTTTGTTTGCGTTCGGTGTCGGTTTGATAGATTTCCGGCCAGGGGGGAAGGATGAAAACGAGCGGGTTGTAGCGGAATTTGAGAGTGGCGTGGTCTAGTTCGGGGGTGACAGGTTGACGGGTGAGGTGGGCGTAAGCGAGGGTATCGGGGATGCCCCGGTCGAAGAAAAGGATTTCGTCGTGGACTTGGTGTTGTTGAAAGCTATCGATGGAACGGGAGAGCATCAGTCGGGTATAGGCAGGGATGTTTGCCCAGGGAAGCGCATCACCGTTTTGGGCCATTTGTTCCCGGATGATTTCTCTCGCGACCTCGGGAACGTGTGGGTATCCCTGTCGGGCAAGGGTTGCCAGTAGAGTCGTTTTCCCGACCCCGGGACCTCCGGTGATGACGAAGAAATTAGGTTTATAAATCATGGTTACAGGTTTAGGGAGCGGTGAATGAAGGTGGCCAGACCGTTATCAACATCAGCGGGTACGTTTTCAAACCGGGTGCGTAGTGATTCGGGAGCGTTCGATACAATGAACGGGTGGCCGCAACGTTCAAGAAAGTCGATGTCGTTGTAGTCGTTTCCTAATCCGGCGCATTCGTCATAACGGATGCCGAGTTGATCGAGGAGTATTTGGCAGGATGTTCCTTTATTCACGTTCGGGGCGAATATTTCCGTCCAGATAGCTTGGTTGTCTATGGGCGAGGTGGAACGGATCACGGAGTAAGCGGATAGCTTCTGCTGGATATCCCCGTGGAGTTGAAGTTGGAGGGCATCCAGGATCACGAGAAATTGGGTGGCGCCGCCTTGTATTTCATCCGTGTCTTGAATAGGCATGACTAGACCGGGATAGTTCTCGACACGACGACGGAAATCTTCGTGGAGAGAGGAGACGTTCCGGTAATAGAAATGATGATTGTTCGGGATGCGCTGCTGTATAGTAAAATTGATGTCATACTTCCAGAGGCTCGTGGCGATATCCCGTGTTTCTTCCGGGGACAGTTCCCGCGTAACTAGGATTTCCCTATTGTGCCAGCGCATGATACCGGCACCGGAGGAGAAAACCATATAGTCCACGGGAAGACCTTCGGGAAGTGTGTTGTTGAGGGAGAATACGGAGCGTCCTGTGGCCAGAATGCGAGTAATACCTTGTTTCCCTGCTTTTTCCAATGCTTCTCGGTTTGCTTCACTTATACTGTGCCAGTTGCGGGGAAGCGTGGTTCCGTCCAGATCAATGATGATAGCCCTGATCAT
>OGZX01002140.1_pt1 | contig 16842 bp, 9 predicted proteins | sample 1576881 | NCBI WGS metagenome assembly OGZX01 (sample SAMEA3541542, study PRJEB24748) | human gut metagenome | biome: human gut; feature: human-associated habitat; material: faeces | place: China | collected 2012
AAGCCCGCCAGGACACAGACGCTATAAATAGGACTTTTGGCACATCCCCCCTCAAATCTATCATTTACATTTGTAAGTAGCCGGCTTGACGTTCCAGCCTTTCACGACGAAGAGCGGTTCCGAAGGCATATCGGCCGTGGCAGTTTCAATGATGACTGTTTGGCTTTCTCCCGGCAAGAGCGAGAAGAAGTTATCGGTATAGAAACTGGGGCGTACCGGCTTTTTGTTCTGATCCAGCAATTGAAGCTGAGTAAAGAATGCGATCGTCGGAGAGGTATTCTTTATCTCTGCTTTTATAAAGTGCCGGCCAGCTTCCTGATAAGCCTTGTAAGTAGTCTTCAACCGGACTTCTTTCAGCTTCGACAAATCTTCAAAACCGGATGAGGTCGGACCAGTCAGTGTCTTACGGCCTTCATACTTGTCGTTGGAACGCCAGTAGAAGGTGTTGGCCACTTCCTTACCTTTTTCATTATACAGGCGCAGTTTGATGAAATGAACCTGTGTGATGTCCTGCGGGAAGTCGATCGTGAAAACGTCGTTTACAACACCGTCTTCCGGTATGTCGATAACCTGCGACTTATTCCATACTTTCTTGCTGTTGAGGTCATACACATCAGCTGTGACCTTATAATTCTTGAAAGCCTGGTAATAGTCGTTACAGACGGAAACTGTATTTTTCAGATAATCGAACTGTGCATGAAGCGGTTCCAGCGCATTCTGTGTATGGTAAAGCGATGCCGTCGGCTCCAGGGAATAGTCCCACATACGGGCGCAGACCTGGCTTACGGGGCAGTTATGATACCAGAACAGGAGTCCGGATGCATAGCGGTCGCCATACCCTAACTTGTTATAGTTCCATACTTCCCAGATCGACTTGGAGTTCATGGCACCAACGAACTGGCCTTTAGTCGCAAACTCTTCAATAGAAGAGGAAGCTCCGTAATTGTTGGTTAGGTCGGTGTACATGGTCGACATCAGATGGAAACCGCCGCCGTCATGATAGTCCCAGACTTCCTTGTTGATCGGCCAGAGATCCTTTTCGTCCATCACCTCCCGAAGGGTTTCGACGGTCGGGATCGTCGGTGCTCCATATTCCGGGTTGAACCCGTCGACACGGCTACCGCGTTCCGAGGCGGTGTTTTCGTAATGCTGCATCGGGTTGACCTGTTTGTACGGGCTTCCGTCGTGCACGCCGTCACATTCCGACTGCATCTGGTAGTCACGTGTGCCGTCCAGCATCATGATCATTTCTTTCGCTCCCGGCATTTCCGTGCTTTCGTTCGAGGAAACATAGTAGGCCAGCGAAGGATGATTGCGCAGGCGTTTGACGGTTGCTTCCACATTGCTCAGGTATAAATCTTTATCTTGCGGATGTTTGGTGTCGCCTGTCATCCAGAATTCCTGCCAGACAAGCAGTCCCATTTCGTCGCAGAGCTGGAAGAAATAGTCCGATTCGGCAATGCCGCCGCCCCACATACGGATCAGGTTGACGCCCGATTGTTTTGTGTAGCGGAGTTCCGCATACGTCCGTTCGTCCGAAGTGCGGAGCATGCCTTCCGGAATCCAGTTCGTTCCCCGGATAAACAATTTCTTTCCGTTGACGTAGAACTGGCGGGATTTATCCGGCGTGTTCTGGTCGGAAGTGATTTCGCGGATACCGAAACGCGTTTTCGTCTCGTCGGAAACCTTTCCGTCTACGGATACGGTCAGTTTCAGTTCATACAGTTCCGGGTTCCCTTTGAAGAGCGGCCACCACAGACGCGGATTCCTGATCGTTAGCTGCGGGAACTCTTCGGGGGTGAAACAGACTGTCTGTGTCTCGCCTCTGAACAGATTCAACTCTTTGCTGAATGTAATGTTTTCGCCGGCGATTTCGCCTTTGACGGTACATTTGACATTTCCCTGTGTCGGGTTCACAACTTCAATACTGACTGTTTCCTTAGCCAGGTCATATCCCGGCTTTGCCAGATCCGATTTGATAAACGGATGACGGATGACGGCTTTGTCTGTCGCATAAAGGCTGATGTTCTTCCAGATGCCGGTGTTGCGGTCGCGGATACCGTCGTTGAACGTGAAGTCCCAGCCCACGCTCATCAGCATAGTGGTGTTCAGTCCGATGTTCCCGTCTCCGCCGTTGTGGAATTCGCCGACGGCTCCCCAGCGTTTCGGCTTGATAGTACCCGGCATATCGACCGGATAGACTTTGATAGCCAGCGCGTTCTTGCCTCCAATACGGGCGAAGTCGGTGATATTGATGTATTCCGGTTTGAACATCCCGGACATATTGCCGAGCAGATAACCGTTGACCCAGATCTCGGCACGGTAGTTGATACCGTCTACCTGAAGCCATACGATTTTGTCTTTATAACTTTCCGGTACGTCGAACTCCGTCCTGAACCAATAGGTATAGAAATCACGTCCGGCCTTGGCAAGGTCCGGGATGATGTTCTGATCCAGTTTGTTGTTCATCCCGTAGTAGGGCTCTGGGTAAACCTTGTTGTGGACGAGCGAGTTCAGCACCGTGCCGGGTACGATTGCCGGCATCCAGCTTCCGGTCTGGTAACCCGGCTGCGAGATTTTCTCTGCCGGGTCTTTGGCTTCGCCGGCTTTATACATCTGCCAGGTGAAGTCACCGCCGTGTCCGTCTTTTGAGTCCAGATAGATTTTTTCCGGACTGCGATAATAATTGGGTGTCTGCGCTTGCATAAAGCAGACAGACAGAAGTAAGAATATTCCTGTAATAACGTTTTTCATGATTGACTTATTTAATTCGGAATAGGATCTCCGAGTGTTTTCTTAGCCGGGTTGTAAACGGCTACGCCCACCTGTGAGTCTGCACATCCGTAATAGAGATACCATTTGTTTTTGAAAAAGACCAGACCTTCGATAAAGACCGTCCCGTCTACATATTGCCCACTCTTCTCAAACGACTCCATCGGGCGGAAGAAAGGAACGTCGAGGCGTTGCAGCACTTTCATCGGGTCTTTCGGGTCTGTCAGAACCTGTCCGGCACAATAGGCGCCTGCCGTGAAACGCTTGTCGCGTTTGTTGTCGTCATTCTGGTTCTTACCGTTGTAAAGCAATACGATACCATTGTCGGTCAGGACTGCGGGAGGGCCGCATTCCGTCAGGGCGCTGTCGAAGTATTTCGGACGTGGTCTGATGAGGGCGGCCAGTTCGTTCTTCCCGTCCAGGATCGGCGTCCAGTTCACGAGATCGTCGGAAGTCGCTGCCGCAACCATCTGTTCTCCCCAGTACATGAAATATTTCCCGTTTATTTTAGCCAGTACCTGCTTGCCGTCCTTTACTTGGGTTACCATAGAACCGGATTTGCAGGCCATGTCTTTGAAACGTCCGTTATAGGCTTTAGCGAAAGCCGGTCCGTGTTTCTCCCATTTGAGCAGGTCGCGGGATGTGGCGATGCAGAGGCGTGGCACTTTCCGGTTCCAGGCGGTATAAGCCATCACATACAAACCGTCTTCCGTCATTGCTACGCGCGGATCTTCACATCCGCCCGGCCATTCGAACTCTTTTGCATTATCGTTGTCCGGATACATGACAGGTGTTTTCCGGCGTTGCACATGAATACCGTCTTCAGACTCAGCCAAGCCGATGCGTGAAGTCCTTTTTCCGATACCGGTGGCCGAATTGTCTTCCGCGCGGTAAAGGATGCAGATCTTGCCGTCCTTGACGGTTGCTGCCGGGTTAAACACATCACTTTCTTCCCAACCTATCTTTTTACCCTGCATGGGGCAATCGAATTGGCTTGCGGGATTCGGTGTGATAATCGGATTGACTTTTTCAGGTCTGACAAACCCGCCTAAAGCCCACTCCGGTAAAACATTTTGGCTGTATCCCAGTAAAGGTAAAACTGCCAGACTGATAAGTAAGATACTTCTTTTCATGTTCTAAAGAATAAAAAAGGCACAAACATCCGGTTAAAACCGGATATCTGTGCCTCAGGTTATTTATTGTATAGTTGTTTCGATGATGGTACTATAGTTGATCGCATTTTCGGTCTTGGCACCGACGCGCACATATATTTTGTTACCATTTCCCTGTATCTTGTACAGATTGTCCTGGTAATTCTTATCGTTCTCCAAATCAAAAACGATAGTACCTTCGTTTCCTTTAACGGTCTGCTTGCCTGCTTGGTTTGCACTTCCGTTATCGACACCCGGTGCAAAGTTCCAGTAGCCGTACACTTCGGATACGTTAAAGCTGCTGTTGGTCGGAGTCACCTTGTAAGTGATGGTGATCTTCTTGCCGGAAGCCTGTGCCGAAGCTGTGATTCTGGCATAGGGCATTGCTTTCAGATCCAGGGTTGTCTGTCCTTTGAGCGTAATAAACTCTTCGCACGGAGAAACGAACGGGCCGTTGACGACAATCTTGTAGTCGCAGTTGAACAGCTTTGAGTTTTCGTATGTCCCATCCATCTTTGCATAGAAGTCAACAGACTGTGTCGCATCCGTATTCTGCTCGAACATATTAATGATGACGCCGGTAGAACCCTGAACCGGCAGTGGTATCGGCTCGTTGGTCTCAGCATCCAGAATTTGTCCTTTGATGCCTCCATTAGGAGAATCGTAATTATCCAGATTGCTCAGACAGCTTGTGAAGCATAATGAGCAAATGGACATCAGTAATAAACTTATCTTTTTCATATCAAATTTCTAAATTAGATGATTAATTGGTATAACCCGGGTTCTGAACCAGATTCGGATTTGAATTCATATCGTCCTGATTGATCTTGGTATAATAGTTCTTTTCGAGGAAAATACGCAATTGCTTGGGTGTGTTGTAACCTCTTTCAAATACGTATTTGTCGTCACGAATATCGTGCCAGGGATACAGGGCTGTGCCTCTGAACCCGTTCAGTCCGCCTTGTTTTACATCCAGATGAGCAATTCTCCAACGTTTCATATCCCAGAAACGATGACCTTCGAATGCCAGTTCCACTCTGCGTTCGTGGCGTACCTTTTCCATATTGATACTTGACAATAAGGCGATACCGGCACGTTCGCGAATTTTGTTGACAGCTTCCAGCGCTTCCGAAGAATTGTTCAGCTCCATCGCAGCTTCCGCCAAATTTAGGTAAATTTCTCCTAAACGGAAAACTGGCCAGGGAGTTTCTGACTTACCCATGTTCATATCAGTCAACGTTTCGTCCCAGAATTTCTTCTGATAGAAGCCTGTTTTGGAAGCGTCACCTGCATCAGCACCACCGTCTTTGCCGGATGTGCTGTATGTTACACCATTGATTTCAACTGTATTACCCCCGTCCGGCTGGCTTGTGGCCGGGTATCTTTCGTTATCGGAAACGATAATGCCTCTCATCCATTCGATCTGGGTGCTTTGGCAAGGAGAGCCGGGCATATAAACCGAAGCGAAGAGACGCGGGTCTTTATTGGTGAAGATGTCGTAAGGTTTGTCATAACGAATCGGTTTGCCGTTTTCTTCTAATTTCAATAGACCTTCAGAGCCGTCCACATATTCGTAAGCCTCAACCATCTCCAGGGTAGGCGCGATACCGCATCCCCAGCCACCGGCACGGTAAGAGAACGGTGCGTTACGTTTGTCCCAATCATGTCCTTTGTCACCGGCGACATTATACTGTTTCTGGAAGATATACTCACCGTTGTCTCCGTTGCCTTTCAGGAACATATCGCAATAGTTCTGCGCTTTGTCATCCGGCTTTTTGTTGTACAAGGTATAAAGACCGGAATTGATGATCGCTTTGGAAGCATCGTGGGAGGTTTGGAAAAAGCGGTCTGCTTCAGAAGAAGGGATTCCCACAAGGCCATCCAGTTGTACTGTTCCGTAACGGGCAATCGAGCCTGCATACAAGGCTGCACGTGAACACAATGCCAGTGCTACGTATTTATTGGCTCTGTATTTGGTATCCGCACTTCTCGTCTCGGGCAGTTCCTGGGCGGCTTCCTGACTCTCTTTTATGATGAAGTCGTAGATCTCCACCTCTTTGTTTCGGGAAACCATTAATGCTTCCAGGTTATTAGGGTCGTACTCCTGTGGCTCCGTGATCAGCGGAACGCCGCCATATCGTTTTACCATCGTGAAATAATGGAAGGCACGGATGAAGCGCGATTCGGCCAAAAGCTGTTTCTTCTCAGAGTCGGATAACGCCGTCGCTTCTTCTAACTGACTGATAAAGTCGTTACAGTTGCGTATGTATTTATAGCGCTCGGAGAACTTCTGTTCGAACATGGCATCTTCGTATGTATATGTCGCATTTCCATTATCGAACATCGGTTCTTTCTGGAAAGAACCCTGTGCTTCGTCTGACATAGAAGAGAGATTTTGCAGCCGCCATGCTTCGCGCTGCCAGTAATTGAAATCTTCGAGGTTCATGTTGTCGTACAGGTTGACCATTACGCCGTTGATCAATTTAGGATCTTTCCATACCTGTTCGGGAGTGATGATGTCGAAAGGTTCTTTTTCAAGGTAGTCGGCACATGCTGCCGCTCCCAACAAAAGTAATCCGCATCCAATGTTTCTTATAATTGTTGTCTTCATTGTTTCTTCTTTTAGAATGTTAGATTAACACCGAAATTAAATGTTTTCATTTGAGGATAGTAACGGAACATGCCTTCTTTATTTTCCGGGTCCATATACTTCATCATACCGGTACGGCTGGTAAAGGTTGCCGTATTGAAGCTGTTCACATATACGCGCAATTTTTCGATACCGGCTCTTTGCATCCATCTTCTCGGGAAGGTGTAACCGATCTCGACAGTCTTCAGACGCAAATAGTTCGCTTTCTGCTTGGTCCAGGTGTTGTTTCCCGAATTGGCAGAGAAACCTGTCGGACGGAGTGCCGGCATAAAGCCCGGAATCCATTCGCTGAACATATCCGACGGATCTTCTCTGTGCCAACGATCCAACCAAATCGTGCTACCGTTACCAAGACCTTGCTGGATAAACGGAGACATAAAGTCGCCGCTTGTAAACACTTCATGTCCGGCTGCTCCCTGGAAGAAGAGCGTTACATCGAAACCTTTATATTCTCCGTTAAGATTCAAGCCGTAATAGATACGGGGAGTATTTCCGTGTCCGATCGGCTGTTCGTCTTTGCTGTCGATGATACCGTCGTGGTTCCAGTCTTCAAATTTCAGGTCGCCCGGCATCAATGATTTGTTACCGTTGTTGTCCTGGATCGGTGAGTTCAGGATCTCTTCATAACTCTGGAACTGTCCGATACAAACCTTACCCCACTGGATGTCTTGATAGCGATTATTGGTATTGTTTCTCCAGTCGTCATACATGTTTGCAGAGGCGGCACGTTCTATGTGTTCGTTATAAATACGGGTGGCGGAGAAGTTCCCCCTTACATCGTAGGTAAAGTCACCTATTTTATGGCGGTGTCCTATTACAATTTCAAATCCCTGGTTTTTATCCGAATTCAGGTTCTCGACCGGAAGCTCCTGGCCGAATGTTGTCGGCAAAGTGAGCTGGCGCTTTGTCAAAAGGCCGCTTCGTTTGCGTACGAAGTAATCGAATTCGACATTGATCAGGCCCGATAGAACGGATGCTTCGAAGCCGACGTTGGCAGTCTTGGACTCATACCAGGTCAGGCTCAGGTTCGGCATACCTCTGTCTTTTGCTCCGTTTGTCAAACCGCCCGATCCTAATACATAACTTCCTGAAGGATAGCGATAACCCTGCAAATATTGGTAGGCTCTGTATTTGCCGTCTTTCTCGTCATCATCAGTGTATCCGGTCACACCTTCGTCTCCGACTTTGCCGTATGATCCTCTGATCTTGAAATTATCGACCATCGGCAGTGCTTCTTTGAAGAACGCTTCTTCGGAAACACGCCATCCTAAGGATACAGCCGGGAAGAATCCCCAACGGTTATCCGGCGCAAATTTGTAGGAGCCGTCGTAGCGGAAACTTACTTCTGCCAGATATTTATTGTCGTATGCGTAGTTTACACGGCCTACTAAACCGGCATGAGCCGAAACGCGTGCTGTCCCGCCGTTGTTCATATTCGTTTTGTCACCGGCATCAATCTGGTCGATAGCTCCCACCGTGAATTGGCGGTATGCACTTAAGATGTCTGTACGGTCGTTATAGAATTCCCACAGTGCCAACGCGCCGATGTCATGTTTACCGAATGTGTTATGGTAATTGACCGATAGTTGTCCGTTGGGTCTGAAGTAGTTGTCATTCTGGGTTGTCAACTCTGAAATGCTATGGCTACCGGATGTATTATATACATCGTTAATCGCATCGTAGGTATATTCATAATATTCTTTATACCATTTACGGTTGTACTTGTTATTATAGTCGTATGAGAATAACGCCTTTGCCGATAAACCTTTTACCCAGGGCAGTTCCCAGTTCAAGGCGATAGACCCGTTAAACTCGCGGCGGTCCCGTCTGTCATAACCAACATTGTCTATATCGGATAGATGGACTGGGTTTCCTTTATCACCCGGGTTTGACCAATAATCCGGATTTCCGTTTGCATAGACAGGAAATACTGGTTTTGCCATCTGGATACTACGACTTAACGGATCGGCTTCGTATGGCTTCATACGTGTGTCCAAACGTCCGCTCAACTGCAAGTCAACGGTGAAACCTTTTACGATTTCGGCACTGATATTGGAACGCACGTTGTACTTCTTGAAGTTGAACGCTTTAGATTTGTAAATACCTTCCTGATCTGTCAAACCCAGTGAGAAGAAGTATTTAACTTTCTCGGCACCACCGGAAACACTCAGGTTGTGGTAGGTTGTCGGAGCCGTTTTACGGATCACTTCGTCATACCAGTCGGTTGTCCCGATGCCTTGTTTAAACTTAGCCAGATCCTCGTCCGAATAGGGAGCCGGAATGCCGATGTTTTGCTGGGCCTCGTTGTATAAGGTCGCATATTCGTATCCGTTATAATACTCCGGATAGCGAGTGATGTTCTGTATGCCGACATATCCGTTGTAAGTAATTTTCGGCTTACCCAATTCACCTTTTTTGGTCGTGACAAGGATCACACCGTTTGCACCCTTGAAACCGTATACTGCGGCGGAAGCATCTTTCAAAATACTGATCGACTCGATGTCGTTTGCGTCGATCTGTTTGAAATCACGTTCCACACCGTCGACGATTACCAGTGCATTCCCGTAACCACGAATATCGATGCTTGCATCGTCGTCGCCCGGAGCACCGCTTCTCTGTACGGCACGAAGCCCCGGAAGTTTACCGGCAAGTGCATTGCTTACGTTCGGAGTTTTGACTGTCGCAATATCTTTTGATTGCAAAGAAGCCACCGAGCCTGTCACGGATGCCCGCTTCTGAACGCCATAGCCAACGACAACCACTTCATCCAATGCCTGCGAGTCTTCAATCAACTTGGCGTTAATTGTTGTATTTCCATTCACCGGCAGCTCCTGGTCTTTGTAGCCGATGTATGAAACAACCAGAACGGCATTGGGCGCTACTTCTAATGAGTAATTACCGTTCATGTCGGTGATCGTTCCGTTTGTCGTGCCTTTTTCAACGACATTGGCACCGGCAATGGGGCCTAATTCATCTTCTATCACACCTTTAACAGTGTGTTTTGCCTGTTGCGGGCTTCCGGTCGCTCCCGCTGACGAGAGGACAATGTACGATCCTTCGATTTTGAAAGAGACATTGTTGTCAAACAGATTTTGCAATACTTCCTGCAAAGAAGTATTCTCGGCTTTAACTGAGACTTTTCGGTTAACATTTACGTTCTTGTTGTAAATGAACAGTAAATTGGTCTGGCTTTCAATGTCATTCAGGATGTTTTCCAGCCGGACGTTGTTTTTATTGAGAGTGACACGTATGCTCTGTGAACTTACCGTTTCCGCCTGTATGCACATGGCGCAGGAAAGGAAGAACAGAGATGTCATCTTCAAAATACGAGATACACAAATGATTCTTTTTTTCATATTTGTGATAGTTTGATAAATGATATTAGATTAATACTTTGTTTTTACATTGGACATAGTTTGTCCTTGACTCTGATGATTAACTCTCCATAGGCTATATTTTTATATGATTATTGAATGCGAACTTCGTTCTTATTCTCTCGCTCAAACGTGAAATGAGCATCTTGTTGCAAGGCTCTCAACACCTCTTCAATCCCGTCGGATATGCGGAACTTTCCACTGCAGGCATAATCATCGAGTTTGTGGTTCTCAATAATGATGCGGATACCGTAATTCTTTTCGAGTTTCTTCATCAGATCCTTGAATTTGATATCCTTAAACGTGATAAGTCCCTCCTTCCAGGTGTAAGGATTGAAGTCGGTGATGGGAGTGACAGTCAGCTTGCCATTACTTAGCCTGACTGCATTATTTGGTTCTAACACAACTGATTCGTTTGGTTGGGATTTGTCGGTGACTTTTACACTTCCCCGGATAAGGGAGGTCGTGAATTCATTTTCACTGTAAGCCTCTACATTAAACTGCGTTCCTAATACTTCCACTTCGCAACGTCCGGTATTGACAACAAACTTTTTGTTCTTGTTTTTGGCTACCTCGAAAAAGCCTTCTCCTTTCAGGTGGACTTCCCTCCGGTCGCCGTTGAAAGAAGCAGGGTAGGACAATTCAGACCGGGCGTTGAGCCAGATATGGGTTCCGTCGGCCAGGGTCAGTTCAACCCGTTGTCCGGCAGGAACCTTAATGGTATTGAGGGCAATTTCCTGCCGGGTGTTCTTTTCCAACAGAACCGGTACGTTATATAACAGGAACAGTGCGATGATCGCGGCTGCAACACTTCCCGCCCATTTCCAGAGGTGAACAGACGGTTTGCGGATATGGCTTTTTGCCGTTTGTAAATCGCTTAGTTGAAGTGCATCAAAAAGAGCACGTTCCTTATAGAATGCTTCCTTGTTTTCGGCAGATTCGCTTACCCATTGGCGGATCACAGTCAACTCTTCGTCAGTAGCCCGTCCGCAAAACATTTTATGTAGTAACTTTTGTTCCATTTTTTCCCGTTTCTATATTAAAGGCGAATGGAGAAGGAAATACCCTAAAAGGAAATGAAACTTTTTTTTGTTTCATATCAGGCAAATTGCGACTCTTTTCCGTGCTCCCGCCTTATAGTTATGGCTTTGGCGAATCATAACTATGATCTCAAAAAGACATACTGATGACTGTAATGTTGGATATATGGCTGCAAATACCTTTTTCCCCATATTGTGGATCGGCCGATCGGCTATCTTATTCATAGAAGAAATCGAGGAGGAACAGAAGGCAAGGCAGGTAATCTTTTAGTTCTTTACGCAATACTTTTAATGCCTTGCTGATATGAAATTCGACACTTTTCACGGAAAGATTGGTCTCTTCGGCAATTGTCTGGTAGTTTTTTCCTTCGTAGCGGCTCATAATGAAGATTTGACTGGATTTTTCCGGTAGCTTGGCCAGTGCCTGGCTGATAAGTTCTTGTATTTCACTACTGAGTAATGCTTCCGGTTCACACGCTTCCAGGCTGGTGATGCGCATCTGCAATTCCCATTCTTTGTTGGATAATAGATTTTCCGCAATATTGTTCCAGGTGCGTTCGCGCTGAAGGTAATCCAGACATTTGTTTTTTAGAGTGACTAAGATATATGTAGGAATATCTTTAATGTCCTGTAACCGGTTTCGGTTCTCCCAATAGTACATCATGCTTTCGGTAACCAAATCTTCTGCAGCTTCCCTATCGTATGTGTAAGAATAGGCAAACCGGATATAGCGTTCGCGATGGGTGGTAAAAATGTTATTAAATAATTTTATGTCCTTTTTCTCATCCATGATGTATCGGTTGGAATGGGAGATCGTTCTCTTGGAACTGTAGTCTTTTGTGATGTCGACTGGTAGCGCGTTGGAAAACGGACTACCAGTCGTGGGGAAATCATTTACTTCTTCGGATAACCTACCGGATTGTTCATGATCGGCAACTGGGTTTCCGTCAGCTTCAAGATCCGTTTTAAAGCAGCCTGGTCCATAGAGGCGCGGGGGACAGTAGCTAATCCGGTGGCTGCACAGAAAATGTTGATATTCTGGCAAACTGTGCCGGCATCGACTGCTGCCATCAGCTTTACCTGGTCTGTGATATTCCCGAAACGGGAAAGATCGGATACCAGAACCAGACTGACCGGGGCCGATTTGACAAAATCTTGTCCGCCGGCAACGGCTGAGCGATGATCGCCTGCGGCGATTGGTTGGAGACTGTTGTTTTTTGCATCATACAGGTAAGCACCCTCTTTCATGATGACATAGACGTCGATATCCTGCTTGTTCAACGCGGAAGGCGCCGTCCGTTTTCCGTCCGGGCGGTTGATGCCGTTTGCCGCCCATAATAAATCGGATAAGTCCTGTAGGCTGAGTTCTTTAACTGCAAATTCCCGATCCGAATGACGGTCGGATAATGCTTTCATAACGGATGTTCCCCGGTTTTTATCCGGGTTGTTCAATTTAATTGTTTTCATATCCTGTGCGTACATGGTGACAACCAGCAATAGAGCTGTAATGATGAATGATAATTTTCGCATAAACTTGTTCTTTTTATTAATGGTTTCTACAAAAATAAGTGAAATACAGTGAAATCGAACACCAAAATACAACTTTTACAATTCTTTAAAGCGTAAATGTACGAGTGGTTCGTAGATAAGGTTACATTTGCAACTGTTTTTAATTTGTTTAAATCGATAATATCTAAATTCTCAAGTTTAATGAAAGAAAAACTACTCTACTTTGTGTTGATGCTATTCGTGTCTGCGTCGGTGTTTGCGCAAAACAATAGCGGGTCAGCCGCCTCTTTTACGATTAAAGGGCAAGTAGTCGACTCTTTATCAGATGAGTCTGTTCCGTATGCCACATTAAGGATTGCGTTGGCTTCCGCTCCGCAAAATCCTGTAAAATTGTTGGCTTGTGATGATGATGGTAAGTTCAATGCAACGATGAACAAGCCGGGTAAGTATGTTATGACGATGGAATCGTTAGGAAAAGTTCCTGCCGTAAAAGCGTTTACATTGTCGGAAAATAAGAAAGTCCTGGATTTTGGGAAACTCTTAATGCATGATGACACCCAGCAATTGAATGAAGTTACCGTAACGGCCCAGAGACCGTTGGTTAAAGTTGAAGTAGACAAACTGACCTATAGCCTGGAAGACGACCCGGAAGCAAAAACCAGCAACGCGCTGGAAATGTTCCGTAAGGTCCCGATGGTCACGGTCGACGGCGAAGATAAAATCCAGTTGAAAGGTTCTTCCAATTATAAAATATATATGAACGGCAAGCCCTCAAACCTTTTGAGCGGCGAGAATGCATCCGACGTATTGAAGAGTATGCCGGCAAGTTCGATTAAGAACATCGAGGTAATCACTGATCCGGGATCTAAATACGATGCGGAAGGTGTAGGCGGTATCATTAATATCATTACCACTAAGAATGCACTGCAAGGATATACGGGTACGGTTCGTGCCAATGCCAGTACGATGGGCAGTTTCGGTGGCGGCGCATATGTTTCTATGAAGGCAGGGAAGTTTGGTGTCACTGCTAACTATGGCTACAACCATCGTAATTCTCCCTGGAACGATACCTATTCGGTACGGGATGAAGAAGAGATAAAATATCAGCAAGGTGACCAGACCTTTACACGGCCGTCTTCATTGCTCAACGAACATGGGCGGAGCAAAAACAAAGGGCCGTTCCAATATGGTAATTTGGAAGCGAGTTATGAGATCGATACGTTGAACCTGCTGAGTGTAGGTGTCAATCTCTTCCGGGGAAAGTCCAATAATCTTTCCGAGCTGGAAGCGGACAAGGTAAACCGGACGGATTTGATGCCGGACGGAGCGCCATCGCAGATGTATTCCTATAAACGTTATTCAGATTCCGAGGGAACGTTCGGATCGACGGACGTCAACGTGGATTTTCAACATTCGACCAGTAAAAAAGACGAGTTGCTTACTTTGTCGTATCGTTTCAGCCAGTCGCCTAACGACAGTGAAGGCAATTCACGGTTGGAGGATTTAGTCGGCGATTACGAAGTGGCTTACCGCTATCCGAATAGAAATACAAACGACGCTTCGACTACCGAACATACCGGGCAGGTCGATTATACGACGCCTTTGTTTAAGGATCAGACTTTGGAAGCCGGCGTGAAATATATTAATCGGCAGAGTAAGAGTAATACGCTCGAAGAGGCTTTCCGTGATAATGCCTGGGTCGACATTTCGCAAGACAATAGCGACTTCCATCATACCCAGCATATCTATTCTGCTTATCTGGGCTACCTGATTAAATTTAATAAGTTTGGAGCCAAGGCTGGTGTGCGTGGTGAAGGTACCAGCCTGGATGCGAAGTTTAAAAAGGTTCCGGAGGAAAACTTCAGTACAAACTATTTCGATATCGTTCCGAATGCGACATTGACCTATCAGTTGGATATGTCTTCACAGTTGCGTTTAGGATATAACATGCGTATCCAGCGTCCGGGTATCTGGTTCCTGAATCCGTATCTGAATAATATAGACCCGCAGCGTATTTCGCAGGGTAACCCGAATCTGGAATCGGAAAAGAGTAATAATGTAAACCTGAACTTCAGCAAATTCGCACAGAAATTCAGTATTAATGCAAGTTTAAGCTATACATTCGTCAATAATGCGATTGAAAGATATACGATCATCGCTAACTTCCCGGAATCGAATCCGCTCTCCCAATATAACGGAGCTTCTTACAGCACGTATGGAAATATGGGGAAACGCCAGCAAGTCGGGTTCTTCTTATATGGAAGCTGGAACCCGGTTCCTCTGTTCCGGATTTATATGAATGGCGGATTCGACTATACCAATATCGACAGTAAGGAGGCTTTAGGGTTGACGAAGGACGGTGTTGCCGGACGAATCTTTGCCGGGACGCAGTTCAATTTGCCGAAAGATTTCCGTATTAACCTGCATGGAGGTTATTTCAGCCCGTGGATACAGTTGCAGAGCAAGCAGTCTCCATTCTATTTCGCCGGATTGAATATCAGTAAAGACTTGCTGAAGAAGAAGCTGTCTATATCTTTAGGCGCACAGAATCCGTTCTGGAAAACGATGAAAATGGAATCGACTACAACAGGCGAAGGATTTGTTGACCGTTCTACGACCTGGCGTCATTCCCGCGAATTTCGTCTGAGCGTATCCTACCGTTTCGGTACGATGAAAGGCCAGATCAAGAAAGTGCGTCGCGGTATCAGTAATGATGATACGAAGAGCGGCGAAGGCGGCTCTGGCGGCGGCGAAGAAGCGATGTAACATCAAAAACATATTTATACAGAGAACCAGCGGGGGCATCCTCGCTGGTTTTTTTATTTAAAATTGCGGTTTCGGACAAATATATCTGTCTAATTAGACAAAAGGTGCCGGTATCTATGTCGGTAAACATTTACCTTTGAACCATAAATCAAGAATATTATCGACATGAAACACACGATCTTTAGTCTGATACTCCTTTTTGTCAGCACTTCACTCTTTGCAGCCCGTAAGGAAATCCTGCTGAATGAGAACTGGATGTTCCGCTTTTCCCATCAAGTACAGTTTAAAAGCGAAGAACGGGTAAACCTGCCTCATACCTGGAACAGCGGTGACGCCCTCTCCGGTAAACAGGATTACTACCGGGGAATGGGCAACTATACGAAAACGCTTTTTGTAAAACCGGAATGGAAAGGCAAACGTCTTTTCCTGCGGTTTGAAGGAGTCAATACGGTTGCCAACGTCTTTATCAACGATTACCATATCGGTGAACATCGGGGTGGATATGGCGCGTTTGTCTTCGAAATTACAGATAAGGTGAAGTATGATGCCGACAACCTGATCCTTGTAAAGGTGAATAACGCCTTGCAGCAGGATGTCATGCCGCTGGTCGGCGACTTCAACTTCTATGGCGGTATCTACCGGGATGTGAATCTGATTATTACCGATCCTGTTAATATCTCATTGACGGACTATGCATCTCCGGGTGTCTATCTGATCCAGAATAAGGTGACAAAAGAACAGGCCGATGTCCGGGCCAAAGTGCTTGTCTCCAACGGCAGCGCGACAGCCCAGCCGGTGCAGGTCGATGTGAAAATCTGGGAAGGCGATAAAATGGTTCAGCAGCAGGATATAAAGGTGACTGTGGATGCCAACGACTGGACGACAACAGGCATGGACCTGACCATCTGGAATCCCCGTTTGTGGAATGGCCGCCAGGATCCGTTCATCTATAAAGCTGAGATCTCTCTCTTATCCGGCGGAAAAGTGATCGACCGGATTGTTCAGCCCTTGGGGTTGCGTTTCTATCAGGTGGATGCTGAGAAAGGATTCTTCCTGAATGGCGAACATCTGAAGCTGAAAGGCGTATGCCGCCATCAGGACCGGGCGGAAAGAGGAAATGCGCTTTATAAGATGCATCACGACGAGGACGCCGCAATTATGGCTGAGATGGGAACGAACGCCGTTCGTCTGGCCCATTATCCGCAAGCCACCTACTTTTATGATCTGATGGATAAATACGGTATCGTGACCTGGGCGGAAATACCGCAGATTGGACCGGGCGGATACCAGGACCAGGGCTATATCAACCAGCCTTCTTTCCGCGAAAACGGCAAGGAACAGCTGAAGGAACTGATCCGCCAGCATTACAACCATCCGTCTATCTGCTTTTGGGGATTGTTCAACGAACTGAAAACAATCGGCGATAATCCGACTGAATATATCGAGGAGCTGAATGAACTGGCACATAAGGAAGACCCGACCCGCCTGACAACCTCGGCCAGTTTCCTTTCCTATGATGATGCTATCAGTAAGGTGACTGACGTGATCGCCTGGAATCAGTATTTCGGCTGGTATGGCGG
>OGZX01002143.1_pt1 | contig 16835 bp, 7 predicted proteins | sample 1576881 | NCBI WGS metagenome assembly OGZX01 (sample SAMEA3541542, study PRJEB24748) | human gut metagenome | biome: human gut; feature: human-associated habitat; material: faeces | place: China | collected 2012
ATTACAGCCGGATGGAGTGTGGATGAAACACTGACTTTCTATGGCGTACAGAACTTCACGGCACAATGGTGTATCGCTTCTGAAAGTATGAACCTGTCTAACCATGCCAAGGGTGCTCATGGTTATGGTGCTATGTTTAGTGGAGATAATGCTTCTTTCCATCACATACTGTTAGCACATCACGGTAGCCGCTGCCCGCGTATCTCCGATTTGTCTGCTCCCGGTACACAAGAATCTTATGACTTTACCGGATATTTCGATGTGAGGAATAATGTCTACTACAACTGGAGTGGAAGAGGACAAGGCAGTTACGGCGGAAAGTATGCTGCTTTCAACCTGACCAACTGCTATTATAAACCGGGGCCAGCTACCGGAACAAACAACCGTTCTTACCGTATCCTGTCAAGTGATCCTACTGCCAGAGCTTATATCAATGGCAATTATGTGTTAGGTAACACAGGTGTCACGGCTGATAACTGGACAGAGGGTGTTTGGGGACAATTCGACTCTTCACTGGGTACAGTTCCTGAAGCAGAAAAGCAAGCTATGAAGATGGCAGATTACCAACCTTTCAGCAAACTGACCAGTCACACAGCTGAACAAGCTTACGATAAAGTATTGGAATATGCCGGAGCTTCTTTGCGTAGAGATGTAATAGATCAGCGTATCGTTCGCGAAGTAAAGAATGGTACTTACACCTATATCGGTTCCAAACCCGAAGAAGACGGCAAAGCCAAGCAACCCGGTATCATTGATACAGTATCAGATACTGAAGGTTACATTAAGGTGAAGTCGTTGAATCCCTGGCCTGATACGGATGGTGATGGAATTCCTGATATTTGGGAGGAAGCTTACGGGTTGAATCCTAACGATCCGAGTGATGCACAAAAGATCAGTTCGTCAGTTGATCCTAACGGACGCTATCCGAACATCGAAGTTTATTTCCACAACCTGGTTCAGCACATCATTTACTATCAGAACCAAGGCGGAATAGTGATGGAAAAGAAATAATGGTGTGGAGCAAATAAATCTATTTACAATAAAAGCATAGAATGATGAATAAAATAATCATAAACATATTTATCCTACTGTGGGTAGCGGTGGGTGCTATGGCACAGACTGCTACTGTGACCGGTACGGTGACCGACGACATGGGACCGGTGATTGGTGCCACAGTAACGGTGCAAGGCACTTCGATCGGTGCCACGACTGATTTGGACGGTAAATTTACATTGACTGGCGTGCCCAATGTAGCCAAGGCCGTGTTAATAGTTCGCTATGTAGGTATGGAAGAAGCAAAAGAACCGTTGAAAGGACGTACCTCGAACATTAATATCCACATGAAAGAAGCTGTCGGAATGTTGGACGACGTAGTCGTAATCGGCTATGGTACGCAGAAAAGAGGTAATCTTACCGGTTCTATCGCCAGCGTATCCGGCAAGATATTGGAGAAAGTACAGACCACTTCTGCTGCTGAAGCCATCGTCGGTAAACTGCCGGGTGTGCAGGTGACAGCTGTAGACGGTTCGCCGGATGCTGAAATTAAGATTTTGGTACGTGGTGGCGGTTCTATTACACAAGATAACAGTCCGCTTATCATATTGGACGGATTTGAAGTAAGCAGTCTGAACGATGTTCCACCTACCGATATTGAATCTATCGAGGTATTGAAAGATGCGGCTTCCACAGCTATCTATGGTGCGCGTGGTGCCAACGGTGTAATCTTGGTGACAACCAAACGTCCTGTTGAAGGACGGGTTGTCATTAGCCTGAACACTTATGTGCAGACCAAAGAACTTTCCAACAAACTGGATGTGATGGACCCTTACGAATTTGTATTGATGCAATATGAAAATGCTCGTCAGAAAAGTTCTACCCCAACAGCTTTCAATAATAAGTATGGACATGCTTACGAACACTACATCTATCAGGGAAATGCCGGAAAAGATTGGCAGGACGAAGTGTTCGGTTCCAATCCGGTGGCCAAATATGTAGACCTTAGTGTAAATGGTGGTACGGAGAAAGCCAAATATAAACTATCCTTTATCCATCAGGACCAACCGAGTGTGATGGTAGGCAACGGACTGAAACAAAACAATATGAACGCTTCTTTCAACTTCAAACCTTTTAAATTCCTGACATTGGAATACCGCACGCGTTTGTTGCATAAGGAAGTCGATGGATCTGGTACGGAAGGCGTCAGTTTGTTGTCTGCTTTGCGTCAAAAACCTACTAAGGGTCTGGATGAATATATGAAACTTCCCGAAGACGATACGTATTTCGATCCCGATCAACTGGAAGAGGAAACTCTTTTTGATCCCAAAGAAGAAGCGAAAAGAAATTATAAAAAGAGAATCAACAAGTCGCTCAATACGATGGGAGCCGTGACCTGGGATATTATGAAGGGTATGACTTTCCGTAGTGAATTTGGTTTCGAGAATAACTCTGAAGAACAACGCCGTTTCTGGGGTATGGAGACCAGTAATGCTCGTAACAACAATAACCAACCGATGGCGGAATGGAGTATGAAGCAAGGTACCAAATGGCAGCTTACCAATGTGTGGAACTACAACTTTATGCTGAAAGACGCGCATGATATCCGCCTGATGTTGGGACAAGAAGTCAAGCATAACCAGACTACTACCAAAACTTACTCTACTCGTTATTTTCCTGAAAATATCACGGCAGAAGATGTTTTTGATAATTTGTCACTGGGCACTCCTTACGAGAACTCCTCGTCAGCGGCCTCTCCCTCTCGTATTTCTTCATTCTTTGGCCGTATCAACTATGGCTATAATGATAAATACCTCGCTACGGTAACGCTACGTGCCGATGGCTCTTCCAAGTTTGCCAAAGGTAACCGCTGGGGATTCTTCCCGGCAGGAGCGTTGGCATGGCGTATCTCTAACGAGGACTTTTTGAAAGATAATCAGGTCGTATCCAACTTAAAGTTGAGATTAAGCTACGGTTCTTCCGGTAACGACCGCATCGATGCCGACCTTTATCAGAAATTGTATGGGGTAAGCAGTTCCCGTCCTGCCGGATGGGGAGAAGTCAGCCACTATTACTATAACTTCTATAACTCTAAATATGTGTACAATCCTGATGTGAAATGGGAAACCACCATCACACGTAACATTGGTATTGACTTCGGTTTCTTTAAAGAACGCCTTAGCGGTACGATTGATGTGTACTGGAATACAGTCAAAGATTTGCTGGTGCCTTCGGATATTCCAGGTTACACAGGCTACACTAAACTGATGACCAATGTGGGACAGACATCTAATCGGGGTATAGAACTTCAACTGAATGCCTGGCTGGTAGAAACGAAAGACTTCTCACTGAACGCCACATTCAATATCGGTCATAATAAAAACAAGATTGATAAACTGGCAAGTGGTGAAAAAGAATGGATTCTCACTTCAGCCTGGAGAAATGATGTCGTGAACTCTGATGATTATCGTGCCTATGTGGGTGGTACCAGTGGTTTGATTTACGGTTATGTCAATGATGGATTCTATACCGTAGCCGATTTTGAATCCTTCGACTCCAAATCCAGAACATGGAAACTGAAAGAAGGAGTGGTAGATTCAAGCCCATTGTCCGACACTCCGCGTCCCGGTAATGCCAAGTTCAAGAAACTCACTCCGGTAGATCCCAACAGCACCAATCCTTATCAGCTGACAGAAGCCGACCGTACTGTAATAGGTAACACCACTCCGAAATTCTCGGGAGGTTTTGGTCTGAATGCTACTTATAAAGGATTTGATATGAGTATGTTCTTCAACTTTATGTATGATTTTGATGTACTGAATGCCAACAAAATTATGCTGACCACTTGGGCGGACAATAAAGAGAACAACTTCCTGATGGACATCGCTTCAGATAAACGCTGGCGTAACTTCGACGACATGGGTAATGAGATCCGTTACAGTCCGGAAGTACTGGCAGAATTCAATAAGAATGCTACCATGTGGAATCCCACTTCCATCGGACGCCCCATCTGTATGTCGTATGCCGTGGAAGACGGTTCATTTCTGCGTCTTAATTCAGCTACCCTCGGTTACACCTTACCAAGTGTGTGGACGAAGAAAGTCGGTTTGAGTAAAGTGCGTTTCTATGTATCGGGCAATAATCTGTTTACCCTTACCGGATATAGCGGTTATGATCCGGAGGTGAACATCGCTACCGGTTTGACACCGAACATTGATTATAACCGTTATCCGCGTAGCCGTACCTATACATTTGGTGCACAGTTGACTTTTTAATTGAAATCTATAAAATGAAAGAACAATGAATAAGAAACTAATATACTCACTCATTGCCGGAACTATGTTCACTTTGACGTCTTGCGATGATTTTCTTGATGTGCAGCCCGCCTCCGGCTTTACTCCCGAGTACATATTTTCCAGCGAATCGGAGATGAAAGCGTTGATGACCCGTATCTACTCTTCCATGACGGAAGACGGATTGTACGGAAGTAACCTTGCTAGCGGTTTGAATACAAATACTGATGTGGAAATGAGTTCGTTCAAGAACAACACTGTCAATACCAATGGCTCGGATATAGGCTGCTTTGATTCCCGTCCCACCGGTATTGAACGCTACCTGGAACAATATCTATTATGCTATCAATTATGCCAACGACTTTTTGCAGGCTGTGCAGGAGTCACCGTTGTTTTCTGATAAAGTAGCAGGTGATACTCCCTCCGAAATACAACAGATGTATGGAGAAGTGAAAACGCTTCGTGCCATGCTCTATCTGGACTTGATCCGTACATGGGGAGATGTTGTGTTTGTTACCAAACCAACGGAAGCGACCGATGATTTCTTCAGCCTGGGTACTACCGACCGCAATGTCATTCTGGAATATTTGATCGACGACTTGATAGCTGTAGAACCGATGATGAAATATGCAGTCGATTTGGATTATGGCGTAGAACGTGCTTCACGCGAATATTGCCAAGCGCTTATTGGACAGTTGGCTCTTTATCGCGGTGGTTGGACTCTTCGTGCCGACAAAGAGGATGTGACTCACGTAGGTTACATGGAACGTGGCGATAACTTTGAGCATTATTATGAAATTGCCGTCACTTATCTGGGAAAGGTAATCAAGGAAAGCAAACACGACCTTTCTCAAAGTTTTGAAAACTTGTGGATGAATGAATGTAACTGGAAGACTGCCAACAACGATGATGTCATATTCGCTGTTCCGATGCTGAAAAGTGTCACCAGCCGTTATGGCTATAACATCGGTGTTACCATTGCGGAAGGTAAGCACTCATACGGCAGTGCCCGCAACTATGTGACTTTCTGCGGTACTTACGTTTATTCGTTTGATAAAGATGATTTGCGTCGTGACATGACTTGTGTACCTTATAAATATGATAAAGACCTGAATCAGGAAATTGATATGGGAGTGACCGGTATGGGTGCCGGGAAATGGTCCAAACTCTATATGCAGTCTCCGCTGGGTGCTTCCAGTGGTTCTAATACCGGTATCAATAGTGTGCGTATGCGCTTTGCAGATGTTTTGCTGATGTATGCTGAAGCAGTCAATGAACTTTACGGACCGCGTGACGATGCCAAAGAAGCACTGAAGCGTGTTCGTCGCCGTGCTTTCGATCCGGCTCAATGGACGGATAAAGTAGAAAGTTATGTAGAGAGTCTGACTAACGAAACAGACTTCTTCCAAGCTGTCATGGATGAGCGTAAATGGGAATTTGGTGGTGAAGGTATTCGTAAATACGATCTTGCACGTTGGAATAAGTACGGTGAAGTCATCTATAATCTTTATAATGAAATGACTAATTGGGGACTGGTAGCTAACGGGGCTTACGTACCGGGCATTGAGAAAGTACCGTCTAATATCTATTACAAACAAGTAACGGATCCCGAACATTCTGATCGGAAGGTATTGGATATTGTAGGTATTGACGAATATGGTCCGGGTGTAGGTCGCCCTGCCGGTTACACGGTATTGGAGTATGCGTTGGGATGGAGAGTGTTGAACAAAGAAACACAGCTTTATGAAACGTTGGATGCCATTTCATGGAGTTTCCGTGGATTCATCAACAAGAACAACGATCAATTAGTGAAACCTACCGATCCTGTGAGATACTTGTGTCCTTATCCGGCAAAGGTCATAACAGACCATCGCGGATTGATTCGGAACTATTATGGATACTAATCAGTAAAAAGACAAACGTTATGATAAAGTTATTACGAAAACTTGCAACGGCTATGCTGCCCGCATTCCTTTGCGGTACCCTGTTCATAGGCTGCGAGGCAGATGATAAATATACGAAAGTGGACGACCTGTTCCAGCCCCGGTTTGTATTGGAGAAACCGGAGGTGAAAGCAAACTCTGTGACATTGGTATGGTATCAAGTGAACGATGCTATCTCTTATACGGTACAACTACATCAGGATCAATATTATACCAGCTTGTTTATGGAGATAGAAACCACTGATCCTTATGTGTTTATTGATGATATTCCTTACGGAACTACTTTCTATATTCGTGTACGCAGTAATGCTGCCAACGCTACTAACAACTCGCAATGGAAATACACCAGTGCTTCTACTGAAGCTCGTCCGGAGTATGCTAGGCTGGTGGAAGATGTATCTAAAACCGAGATTACGGAATCATCCGCTATCATTCGCTGGAAGAAAGACAACAAACAAAATCCGGTGGATAGCATAAGCATTATGCCTATGATGGATACGACTCTGCCCGGCGTTAGCCGCTATCTGACCATTGAAGAGATGATGCAGGGATATGCTGAAGTAGACGGATTGACGAAGAATACATTATACGCTGTCAATCTGTATGATACCAGTAAACCTCGTAAATATGACAAACCTTACAATCAGGTAACATTCCGCACGGCTGGTCCGTCGGCTATGTCTATACAAGTTGGCTTGGAAGATGATTTATCTGCCATGTTATTGGACAACGATGTCGATCCTGAAGTGCCCGAAGGTACGGAATACTACTTGCCGGCAGGTTCTTCTTATCGTGTCACTCCGTTCTCTTTGATGAAGGGTTTCCGTTTGGCGGGCAGTCGTGACGGTGTTAAACCTGTTGTTGTCCTCGAAGGCAGTTGGAGCATTGCAGAAGGTTCTTATCTTTCCAGCTTAGAGTTCGATAATATCGAATTCCGTCATGAAGCAAACAATAATTACTTTATGAATACCAGCAAGGCATACACAATAGAGAATGTCAGCTTTGTAAATTGCGACTTTATAAGTCTTCGTCGTGGTTTCTGGCGTCATCAATCAGCTAATGCCAAGTATATTATGAATCTGGAAATGGAAGGATGCCGTTTCGAAGGTTGTGGATGGCAAACAAGTGCGTATGGTACATTTAATCTTCAGTCTTTCGATAAAGATAACGGAGTGTCTTATGACCAGGTAGACCGTGCCATTTTCCGCAACTGTACGTTTAGCAACGACAATGATGGAACCAATGGATATGGTTGGGGTAACCTCTTCTATGCGCCTTATATGGATAAACCGATCGAACTGGAATATAAGAATGTGACTATCTACAATTACAGCCGTAACCAACGTTTGATTAACATTGAATCTGCCGTAGGTTCCAAATTGGTAATGCAGGGCATCCTGTTGGCATCTCCTTGCGGTGATTTGTATGCTATCGGTGCTAATACCACCACCACATTCTCCGACAACTATACCACAGCAGATTATGCATTGGGGGGCAGCAAGATGAATGCGACAGACCTTGAGATTACAGCAGACAAACTGTTTGCCGATCCGGTTAATGGAGACTTGACGATTAAAGATACTTCTTCTCCGATCGTAAGTAGTCGTGCCGGTGATACCCGTTGGTTACCTTAAATTAGAGTGGAGAGTATGAATTTACATGATTAGGAATAAAATTAAAATAGAATATTATGAAGCTGAAACATTTATTTTTCTTAGCGGTTGCCGGAACATTGGCAGTAGCTTGTAGTGAAGTTAATGAAAATTCTCTTACTGATGGCGATGGTCAAAGAATGCTCCGCACGATCAGTTCGGGTAACGACCGTTTTTCTACACGATTGAATAGCGAAACCAGTGAATGGGAGAACGGCGATGCTATCGGTATATATATGTTCGATACAGAAGATAAGAATGTATTGAACGATGCCCTTAACGTGAAATATACTACGATTGGTGAGGGACTGACGGTGAATTTCTCGTCCGACCCCGGAATAGCAATCTATGATATGCCTACAAATTTCGTAGCCTATTATCCGCATGCCACATCTGCGGATGTTATTGATGCTACGGCAGCACTTTATAAAGTAGATATAAGCGATCAGTCTAATGGTATCTCTGCCCACGATTTAATGTGGGCAAAGGCTGCCAGCCAGTCAACGGAATCATTGTTGGCAGGAGGATTGGCGTTCACTTTCCATCATCAGTTAGTGCTTTTGCGTGTTAACATTACGAATGAAAATGTGTCGAATGTAACAAGTGTTACGGTAGGGGGGATAAACACTACGGCTACTTTTAATCTGATAGACGGTACATTAAATAATATAGGTACACAGAAATCTGTGGCTTTGCAGAAAAAGGATAATAAGTCTTTCATTGGTATTATGTTGCCTACTGAAGAGTTGAAAAATAAGTTGTCGCTTACTATTCTGGCAGATGGTGGCAAATATCAGTATACAGTGCCCGAAACCAGCAAGATTGATAAATTTGTTGCAGGCAATGAATATACGTTCGATATCACTGTCGGAAAAGAAACGAGCGGAGAAGTAGGTGGCGGCTCCGGTAGTAACACACCTTGGGGTGATGGCGGAAACGAAGAAGGTAATGGCGATAAAGTATCTGAAAATGAAGCTATACCTGCCGACTATGCACAGAAAGCGATTACTGCGGAGACTGACTTATCTACGGTATTGTCCGGTGCTTCCGGTAAGGCTGCGTTAGTGTTCGCTGCCAATGCGGACGGCTATACCTTTAGTGATGCAATGGTAGTGCCCGAAGCTGTCACAGAGTTGTTGTTGATTGGAGACACCGAAGAACAAGTGAAAGTCAACCTGAAACAGATACAGTACACCAGTCTTCAAAAAATTGCATTGAACAATTTGGATATAACAGGCGATAACTCAACTGCTTTGCTGACAAACAGTGAAACTGCCCAACTTGCTACTGATGCCGTTGTAGACTTCAAGAAATGTAATTTTACTGATATGAAAACGGTTTGTGACTGGTCAACCGGAGATAATGGGGCACAAAACGTTCTTTCTGCCGTACTTATCGACGACTGCCAATTTGTAAACATGCAAAGCGTTTTCAACTATTATGGTTCTAAAGCAATCACTATCACCAACTCTACCATTTATAAAATGACAGAACGTGCCATTTATGTGAAAGATGCCAACAGTGTAGTTGTCACGGTGGAAAACTGTACATTGGCAGATTTGGCTAAGACTCCTTTTGAAAGTAGATATGGTAATGGTAATTTGTACTATAAGAATAATATTTCAGCCTGCTTCGTGACGAGCAATCCTAATATCGGTTATAAAATGGATGTACGGGAGTTCTCCGGTAATTATGCAGCTGCTGCTACCGAAGCCGGACAATTAGCAGTGCTCAATGTACATGGAAAAGCAATTGATACCAACACTTTCCCGAATGCCTGGACAGATACATCCAAGACTGTTGCCGAACTTTTCGAAAACGCAGCAAACGGCAACTTCAAACTGAAAATGGATGCTCAAGTAGGTGATCCGCGTTGGTATAAGAATGCCCGATAGCCGTTGAATTATTTTTGTAGAACTGATTAAACAATACAGTTATGAAATTATTTCATTCATTAATATATCCCTTGTTAGGCGGTTTGCTTTGCCTCTCTTGTTCGGATGACGAGCAAGATACGGGCACGAAACAACCTGCTACTACGGGAGAGGTTACCTTCGGTGTAGACCTCACAGGTTTCTCAACTCGCGTCACCCAAGACGGTTCGTCGTGGAATAATGGGGACAAGATTGGAGCATACGTGCTGGATATGAAAACCCTTGAGCCTGCCACAGAGGCAGCTAATGTACCTTATGTTTGTTCGGAAGAGGGTGCATCGGTTTCTTTCGCTTCCACCACACCGCTCAAAGTGCAAAATGACGGAACACCGGTGAAGTTTGTGGCATACTATCCATACAATGCCGATATACGCAATTTCAACTATCCCGTGCAATTGGCAGCTCAAGAAAGAGGGAGTACCGCTTGTGACTTACTGTATGCTGCCACGAACGAGGAATATATTTATGCCCCGGAGAACGAACCTCATATCGCACTCAACTTTAGCCATCGTTTGGCTAAAGTGATTCTGAAATTTGTGGATTTGGAAAAGAATCCGTTGGAAGTCAGCAATGTGCGTATTGAAGGGATGCAAACTGAAGCCTCGTTCAACGTACAGACTGATGTACTGACGGTTGACGAAAGCTCTGTTGCTACAATCACCCCTTATCACAATGCAACAACGGGATTCTACGAGGCTATTATTCTTCCTTCGGCGTTGAAGGATAGCTATAAGGTGTCTTTTGTATTGGACGATAGAGAGACGGAGTGGATATTTACCAATCTGGACATTGCGCTGCCGCAGTTCCACAAAGGTTACAGCTACACCTTTGCACTCTACATAGACGATAGCGGCTTTGTAGAAATGGGACGTCTTGAAAATGTGGATGGCGGAAACTCATCGGCTCCCTGGGAAGATGGAAGCAGTGAGGACGGTATGGCCGAAGGTGACAAGACGCCTGTATCAGGATATGTCTTCACACCTGCCGACGGTACGCAGCAAGCACTTGCGGACACCGAACTGAAAATTACATTTGAAGGCACTGCACCCGAACTTGGTACGAGTGGTTGTATCCGTATCTATCGTATGAGCGACCATAAACTGGTAGACGAAATCAATATGGCAGAACGCAGACAGTCTATCGTGGACGGGGTTACCAAACTGAATACATGGATGGATATTATCGGTGTCACGCCTACGGGTTCTTCCGTCAGTCGCCGTATCGTCAACTACTATCCGGCAAGAGTGGAGGGTAACAACTTCATCATCAAGCCTCATCAACAACGTTTGCAGCATGATACCGAATACTATGTAACCATCGAACAGGCCGCCGTGAAGCAAACAGACTTCAAAGGAGTATATGGTCGTGCATGGACATTCAAAACCAAGCCTGCGCCAGCTGTGACCGGACCGAACTATGAGGTGAAGATCAGTCATACCGACCCCAATGCCGACTTCTATACTTTGCAAGGTGCCATCGACTTCTGTGCCACACAGGTCGGTTTGGATGCACCCAAGACTTTCCGGATGGATGATGGTATCTATCAGGAGATTATTTACTTGCGCGATCAAAGCAATATCACGATAAAAGGAAATGCCGGTGATAATACCGCTGTCAATATCCAATATGATAACAGCAATGATATTAACGGTGGTATAGGTGGTGGAACCAATATCGATCAGTTTGCTCCTGCGGGCACTATTGTACCTTCTTCCGGAGGGCGTTCGGTGGTGATACTGGATGGCAACAGTGATAAAATCCGCTTTGAAAATGTGACGATAGAGAATGCTTACGGTTGGACGCTGGGCAAAAATGGTCAGGCAGAGGCGCTCTATATTAACAACAAATCGGCAGCTTTCATCAATTGTCGTGTCTTGAGCTTTCAGGATACTTTGCTTCCGGGTGGCGGTTACAACTGGTTCAAAGATTGTTTCATAGCCGGAGCTACCGATTTTATCTGGGGTTCGGGCAAGGTCGTTCTGTTTGAAGATTGCCAGCTCCATGCACCTACCGGCACACGTGCTGTAATGCAAGCGCGGGTCAGGGCGGGTTACTTGGGATATGTATTCCTGAACAGTCGTTTCACGGTAGGCGAAGGCGTCACTAACTCTACTTTGATTTATCAGTTCGAGCCGGACAACCTGACCTTCTTGAATTGTACGTTTGCCGATGTGTATGGACCCAACTTTGTAGGCGAGAATAAACCGCTGACTCCGGCTGTGCCTACTGTTGCTACCGGTTGTAAATTATACAACTGCAAGACGGAATCGGGTTCCGATATTTACCAATCCATTCCGGCGGCGGTGCGCAATACGATACTGCAACTTAGTAAGGAACAGTATGACCAATATTTCGGTACGCGTGAAATCATCATGAGTTGGGATGGCTACACCGATGCGGCTTGGTTCAAATAATAAAATATGTAAGGTAAAAAGAGACAATGAGTAGATTGAATCAAATGGCTGGTTTGGCACCGGTCATCTTAGGACTATTTTGTGCTTGTCAGACTACTGCCAAGCAGGTGGATATGGAGACTGACTTGAAGGCGATGTATGCAGACCTTCCTTTCTCCATGCCCACGATAGAGCGTCCCGTCTTCCCCGATTATCAGGTGAATATCTGCGATTTCGGAGCAAAAAGTGATGGTGTGACGCTGAATACGGAGGCTATTAATAATGCGATCAAAGCAGTGCATGATAAGGGAGGTGGCAAGGTAGTCATTCCGGAAGGCTTGTGGCTGACAGGACCTATTGTTTTGCAGAGTAACGTCAATTTGCATGCGGAAAAGAATGCGTTGATTGTATTTAGTAGTGATACTTCGTTATATCCGATCATCACCACTTCGTTTGAAGGACTGGATGCTAAACGTTGCCAGTCGCCTATTTCGGCAATGAATGCGGAGAACATAGCCATCACCGGTTATGGTGTTTTTGATGGGGCGGGGGATAAATGGCGTCCCGTGAAGAAGGATAAAATGACGGACAGACAGTGGAAGAATCTGGTGAACTCCGGCGGCAAGGTGGATGAGAACGGCAAGGTGTGGTATCCCAATGAAGGAGCGCTGAAAGCCTCTGTTCTCATGGCCGGCAGCGGAGATAAACGGACTGAAATCACGAGTGAAGAATGGGAAGATATGAAGAGTTGGTTGCGTCCCGTATTGCTAAGTATCGTGAAGAGCAAAAAGATTCTTCTGGAAGGTGTGACCTTCAAAAACTCTCCGAGTTGGTGTCTGCATCCCTTGTCGTGCGAATCTTTGATATTGAATGATGTAAAGGTATTCAATCCCTGGTATTCGCAAAACGGTGACGCGCTGGATGTGGAATCATGCAAGAATGTATTGATTGCCAACTGTTTCTTTGATGCGGGGGATGATGCTATCTGTCTGAAGTCGGGCAAAGACGAGGATGGCCGCAGAAGGGGCGAACCTTGTGAGAATATAATCGTGAGAAACAACACCGTTTTGCATGGCCATGGCGGATTTGTGATTGGCAGTGAAATGTCCGGTGGTGTGAAAAACGTGTATGTGTCCGAATGTTCATTTATCGGTACGGATGTCGGATTACGGTTTAAAAGTGCCCGTGGACGCGGTGGTGTTGTGGAGAATATTTATATCAATAATATAAATATGATTGATATTCCTAATGATGCTTTGATTGCCGACTTGTATTACGCGGCCAAAAGCGCTCCCGGTGAACCGGTTCCGAGTGTGAGTGAGGAGACGCCTGCTTTCAGAAACATCTATATCTCGGATGTATTTTGCAGGGGAGCAGGACGGGCAGCGTATCTGAACGGACTTCCCGAAATGCCGATTGAGAATATTTCCATCAAGAATATGGTGGTTACAGGTGCTAAAGAGGGTATTGTAGTGAATAAAGTGGCAAAGCTCAACATTGAGAATGTAGAAATTGACACTCCCGATCAATCTATGATACAGATAGAAAATACAACGGGTATTACCATTAACGGAAAAGAGTTGGGAACGATTTCAGAGAAGCGGTTACTAACCAAGAACTAACTGTATCATCTGTTTTTATACTGTTTTTATTGTCAATCTGTCAGAGCGGCAGTTAAAGAAATGAATTACAGTATAATACATGCTGACAATAGAAGCTGACAATAGGCTGACAATAAGAATTAAGTATTCTATTGTCAGCCTGTTTTTTATTGTTTGGCAAGTAAGGATACAAGTCTGTCCATTCGTACATTATAGCATTGATAGGCTGATGAGGCTATATCAATATGCCTATATCGTTCATTGATACTCTCATATCTTTATTAATATACCGATATAGTTATGCTGGCATCTTGGAATTATTGTTTCAAGGTTTTGATGTAGTTGCATTAATATGCCTGTACAGTTGAGTAAGTATGTCTGTATAGTTGAGTTAGTGTGCCTGCATAGTTGGGCAAAGGTGCCGTTATCTTTACCTTCCCACGGTCGTGGTAACATCTTCTCACGGCCGTGGGAAGATCCTACCACAGCCGTGGAGAGATCTCGTCACGGCCGTGGAGAATTAGCAAGATCGGTGCTTTAGTGGAACAATAGCGGCACCCTGGTTGAACAATAACGGTATCTTAGCGGAATAATGCAGGCTTGGTAAATAAGGGATAATAGTTGCATAGTGTAGTTTTAAACAATAATAGGCTGACAATAAAAGACGGAAATCTTTATTGTCAGCCTATTGTCAGTTTCTATTGTCAGTGGGTAATAGCTTGAAAACAATCACTTTATGAAGCCATAACTCTTGGCTGACAATAAAAGCCATTTTTTATAAATTCTCAATGTAACCTAAGTTCAACTTAGCCTCAAATTATATATGAAACGGTATTACCTATTGAATCTGAATACTGCACGTTTGCAAATCATTTTCATTTGAACTGTTTCCGTAAAGTATCTTATATGTTCCACTTAAAGGGCGTATGGTATTGGTTGCGGTATCAAACCATTCAAAAGAATCGTATGAAAGCTCTATATTGACATTCTGCGTCTTACCTTTAGCGATGTTGACCCGTTGGAAACCACGAAGAGTTTTTTGTGGACCTCTTTTGTCGTCAGGACGGCAGATATACACTTGCACCACTTCTTCACCGTCTCTCTGTCCGACGTTACTTACCGGGATGGTAAGGATTGCCTTTTCGCCTTTGTTTAACTTCGATTGGTTCAGGGTAGCTTTTCCATAAGAGAAACGGGTATAACTTAAACCGTAGCCGAATGGATAAAGGGGAGTTTCTGTCATAAAACGATAGGTACGTCCTTTCATCGAATAATCTTCATAATCCGGCAATTGTTGTATGCTTTTATAGAAGGTGATAGGCAGACGTCCGGCAGGATTGTAATCTCCGAAAAGAACATCGGCAACAGCTGTTCCACCTGCCTGTCCGGGATACCATGCTTGCAGGATAGCATCGCAATTCTGCGTTTCAGGCACGATGGCCATTGCCGAACCGGAGAAGTTGACGAATACTGTTTTCTTTCCATTCTTCTTTAGAAGAGCAAGAACTTCTCGCTGGATGGCGGGCAATTCGATTTCTGTACGGTCGCCGCCTTTGAATCCGGGGTCGGATACCCGCATGGATTCTCCTTCCAATAGGGGGGAGATGCCTCCGGCAAAGATAACTACATCTGCGCTTTGCAACTTGTTCAGGATTTCACGGGCATCCATTGGAGTTTGTTTTGCCAAGTCGAAGTTCAGTGCAGGGTTATCTTTAACCTGAATAAAACGCAACTCGATGTCGTAACTCTTTCCTGCTTCGTAGTTGAAAGAATACAGATTGGTATGATTCTTGATGTTGGTGGCTTCTGCTATTTGCTTGCCGTTGAGGAATAAAGTAACTCCTCCGTTAGTCATCATGCGGAAAGTGGCGGCACCGGAATCTGTTGGGCGGAAAGTGGAACGATAGATGGCGGTGAAGTTTTTCAATCCTACACCGGGAGCAAATACGGTAGAACCTTCTGCACTGAAATGGAAAGGAGTGGTCAGACGGTCGGTTGCAGCAATTTTGCCTTTATATTCGCGGTTATTCCAGTAGGTGGCGTTGAATCCGGCTTCTCCGTCGATGCTGCACTGATTGAATAGGCTGTGCAGGGTGGTGTCGTTTGTATATCCGCATACAGGTTCGTAGATGATTTGTGCGTCAGGTAGTTTGGCGCGTATTCCTTCCAGTAAAGTGACGGTATGTGAAGGAAAGCCGTTGTAGTTACCCCATTGCATTACCGAGTCGTTGGCGTTGGGGCCGATGACTGCGACTTTCATCTGACGGTTTAATGGAAGGATGTTGTTATTGTTTTGGAGTAATACCAGACTTTCATGTGCCATTTTCAGTGCCAGTTCTTTGTGTTTGGGACAGTCGATAACAGAAAATGGAATGTTACTCCAGGGATGAGTCGAATTCATTTCTCCCAGTTCAAAGCGGGCTTTCAGTAGTCTTTTGACTGATGTATTGATTTTCTCTTCCGAAATCAGGCCTTTTTTCACAGCATCGGTGATGCTTTTGAAGTTACCGCCACATTCGAGATCTGTTCCGCTTAAAACAGCGTCGGCAGAGGCATGGGCGGCATCGGGATGCGTTTCATGTTTCTTGCGTTGGAAAAAGTCTCCGATTGCTCCGCAGTCGGTGACTACGATTCCTTTGAATCCCCAGTCGTTGCGGAGAATTTGGGTTAACAGACGGTTGCTGCCGCAGCAGGGATCGCCTTCGAAACGGTTGTAAGCGCACATCACTTCTTTAACTCCTGCTTTTTGTACCAGTTCCTTGAAAGCAGGAAGGTAGGTTTCCCATAAGTCTCTGGGTGCAATGTTTTCTGCGTTGAAGCTGTGACGGTTCCATTCGGGACCCGAGTGTACGGCAAAGTGTTTGGCGCAGGCATGAAGTTTGTCATATTCGGCATCTTCCGGTCCTTGCAGACCTCTGACTGCCGCCATTCCCATACGTCCGCTTAAATAAGGGTCTTCGCCGTATGTTTCCTGTCCCCGTCCCCAGCGGGGGTCGCGGAAGATATTGACGTTGGGAGTCCACATG
>OGZX01002162.1_pt1 | contig 16730 bp, 13 predicted proteins | sample 1576881 | NCBI WGS metagenome assembly OGZX01 (sample SAMEA3541542, study PRJEB24748) | human gut metagenome | biome: human gut; feature: human-associated habitat; material: faeces | place: China | collected 2012
CTTTCAGCCGGCGAGCTGGATAACGGCTACAAAATCCGCCGTGCCGCTACCGACCTGAATGTTCCACTGATCACGAATGCCCGTCTGGCAAGTGCTTTTATCGAAGCATTCTGTACTTTAAGTATCGACGATATTCAGATCAAGAGTTGGCAGGAGTATAAATAATAGATGATTATCATATAGAGCGGGGCTTTGATGGCCCCGTTTTTTGTATCCCGTAATCTTATCGTAAAAAGGATTGTAATCGGGTTTTGCAGATAAATAACGATTTTGAAGAACATAACCGGAACAAGGGTGGTTATATTTATGTTATAATTTATCAACCAATATGAAGATAGGATTATTTATCCCGTGTTATATCAACGCGGTGTATCCGGAGGTAGGTGTAGCCTCCTACAAACTCTTAAAACACATGGGCCTGGATGTCGATTACCCTTTAGACCAGACTTGTTGTGGTCAGCCGATGGCAAATGCCGGTTTCGAGAATGAGTCGCTGAAGTTGGCTCTTCGTATGGAAGAACTATTCCGGCAATACGATTATGTAGTGGGTCCCTCGGCCAGTTGTGTCGCTTTCGTGAAAGAAAATCATCCGGGTATATTGAAAAACGAAGGGCATGCTTGCCTGAACAGTGGTAAGATATACGATATCTGTGAGTTCCTTCACGACGTCGTAAAGCCGGATAAATTACCGGCTGTTTTCCCTCATAAAGTAAGTATCCATAACAGTTGCCACGGCGTACGCGAATTACATTTGTCGTCACCCAGTGAGTTGAATGTCCCTTATTTCTCTAAGTTGCGTGATTTGCTGGCACTGGTGAATGGTATCGAAGTTGTAGAGCCGAAACGCATAGACGAATGTTGTGGTTTTGGTGGAATGTTTGCCGTGGAAGAACCCAAAGTATCTGTCTGCATGGGGCACGATAAGGTAAAAGATCATCTGGAGACCGGTGCCGAATATATCACCGGTGCCGACAGTTCCTGCCTGATGCATATGGAAGGTGTTATCAAACGTGAACATCTGCCTATCCAAACGATCCATATTACTCAAATATTAGCCGCTGGATTATGAGCACAAAACATTCAATAGCCGCTGCCCGTTTCATTGAAAACAGGAAACAGGAAGCCTGGCACGACGAAACACTTTGGATGGTTCGTGCCAAGAGAGATAAGATGAGCCGTTCGCTTCCTGAATGGGAACGGCTGCGTGAACTGGCTTGTGATATTAAGCTGTATTCAAACAGCCACCTCGATACATTGCTGGAACAGTTTGAAGAAAACGCCAGGGCAAACGGAGCGATCGTACATTGGGCGAAAGATGCAGCCGAACATAATGAAATCGTCCACAATATCCTTCAGCAGCATGGTGCTCGTAATCTGATAAAGAGTAAATCGATGCTGACCGAAGAATGCCGTATGAATGAGTATCTTCAGGAAAAAGGATTTGATATTATAGAAAGTGACCTGGGTGAACGTATCCTTCAGTTAATGCATCTGACCCCCAGCCATATCGTACTTCCGGCCATCCATATCAAACGTGAACAGGTTGGAGAAATGATGGAGCGTGAGATGGGAACGGAGGAAGGAAACTTTGATCCGACCTACTTGACACATGAAGTCCGTAAGAATATGCGCGAAAAATTCTTGCATGCAGATGTTGCCATGACAGGGGTGAACTTTGCGGTAGCATCCACGGGTGAGATAGTTGTTTGTACAAATGAAGGAAATGCTGATATGGGAACCTCTTTTCCAAAAGTGCATATTGCTGTGATGGGAATGGAAAAGATTGTTCCTAATCTGGAGGCTCTGGGGGTCTTTACCCGCTTACTGGCTCGTTCTGGTACCGGGCAACCTATCACTTCATATACTTCCCATTACCGCAAACCGGCTGATGGAGGTGAGTTCCATATTATTATAGTGGATAACGGACGAAGCGATATTCTGGCCAGGCCGGATCATATCCGTACGCTCAACTGTATCCGTTGCGGGGAATGTATGAATACCTGTCCTGTTTATCGACGTAGCGGAGGTTATTCCTATACCTATTTTATTCCCGGTCCGATCGGAATTAATTTAGGTATGCTGAAGAATCCTGTGGAATATTCGGATAATGTATCGGCCTGTTCTTTATGTTTATCTTGTTCGAATGTCTGTCCTGTCAAGATCGATCTGGGCGAGCAGATTTATCGTTGGCGTCAGGAGTTGGATAAGTTTGGTAAAGCTAGTCAGGAGAAGAAGGTGATGTCCGGTGGAATGAAGTTCCTGATGGAACGTCCGGGGCTGTTCAATACGGCATTGAAGTTTGCTCCGTTGGTTAATAAGCTACCTCGTTTTATGGTATACAATGGTTTGAATGCCTGGGGGAAGGGACGTGAGCTACCGACTTTTGCCAAAGAGTCTTTTAATGATATGTGGAAGAAAAACAAAGTAAAATAAGATGAGTACAAAAGATGATATATTATTCCGTATCCGCAATCATACCGGAACACGTTACGAACAACCGGAAATCACATTGGATGCGATCACTTACGAAGATAAGCTCAAACAGTTCTCCGATTCGCTGGAAGCAGCCGGCGGTCAGACTGTCGTATGGCAGCCGGGGAGTGATATTAATGAATTGATCTATCGGTATTTTCCGGAGGTAAAACGTATCGGTTCTAACTTGCCGGAGATAACTTGTGCCACCTTCGACCCGGATTCCGTTTCTGATCCCCGGGAGTTGAATAATACCGATCTTGCCGTTGTCGAAGGCTGTTTCGGAGTAGCAGAGAATGGTGCCGTGTGGATAACACAGCAGGTGAAGTTCAAGGCACTTTATTTTATCACGACAGCCCTGGTAATTATTGTTGATAAAGATGCTTTAGTTAATAATATGCATGAAGCCTACCGGCAGATAGAAGGTTCCGATTATAAATACGGTTTCTTTGTCTCCGGTCCATCCAAAACAGCCGACATTGAACAGGCTTTAGTACTGGGAGCTCATGGGCCAATGAAGGTGTTAGTGGTTTTGAAAGAGTAGTAGGTTTACCACTTATCAGAAATGAAATATTTCTGAAGTTGACAAGTGACAGTTGACAGTTATTTCGGCTTTCAACCGATTTATTTACCGAGCGCGAAGCTCAACTGTCATCTGTCAACTCTACAGTTGCAATTGTCGTTTTGTAGTCTGGCTACTGATTGATGTCTTTCACATATTGCACATAAACAATTTTGCCATCCTGGCCGACTACCACTATGCCACGGGCAAGCAGCTTGTTCTCATTCATTTTATCTACTGGTTCATAGATTGTATTGTTCTTAAGAACCCTTCCAAAATGAAAAAGACACTTCCATTTTAAAAGGGAGTCGGATTTTTCCATTTATATATGTGTGTTTTAACTTGTTGGTTATCAGTTGAAAGGTGTTTTACGGTCTGTTTTGGCACAGTCTTTGCCTCGTAATCAATATGAAACTCTATATAATATCAAACAGATTACCAGTTAAAGTCGCTAAGCAGAATGGAGCCTTTGTGTTCTCCCGGAGTGAAGGAGGACTGACTACCGGTTTGGATTCTCTACGGACTTCTTATGAAAAGCATTGGATAGGATGGCCGGGTATATGTGTAGACAAAGAAGAAGAGAAGATAGAGATCGGTTCCAGGCTAGAAGTAATGAACTTTCATCCGGTCTTTTTATCCGGATCGCATATCGAAAAATATTACGAAGGATATAGCAACAGTACGATCTGGCCTTTATGCCACTATTTCTTTGTATATACTCTCTATAAGAATAGCTTCTGGCAATCTTATCAGGAGGTTAATCAACTCTTTTGTGACGAAATATGCCGTAGGGTAAAGCCCGGTGATCAGGTATGGATACAGGATTATCAGTTGATGCTGCTTCCTGCTATGTTACGGAAAGCATGTCCGGAACTAAGTATCGGCTATTTCCATCATATACCTTTTCCGTCTTATGAATTGTTCCGTATTTTGCCGGAACGGGCGGAAATCCTGAAAGGGCTGCTAGGGGCGGATTTTATAGCCTTCCATACACATGATTATATGCGGCATTTTATCAGTGCTGTGGAACGAGTACTCCATATCGATTTCAAGATGGATGAGATACAGTTGGGAGATCATATTGTCCGGGTGGACGCTTTACCGATGGGGATTAATTATGAACTCTATCACGAAGCACCCAGGAAACCCGAAGTCCGCTCGGCTATCGACCGGACCCGTAAATTGTTTGGAAGTAACAAACTGATACTGTCGGTCGATCGCCTCGATTACAGCAAAGGTATCTTGCATCGTCTATGGGGATTCGCCTCTTTCCTGGAAAAGCATCCCGAATATCATGGAAAGGTAACGTTGGCTATGGTGATTGTCCCTTCCCGTGACCACGTAGGAAGTTATGCAGAACTGAAAACCAGGATCGACGAGGAGATCGGATCAATTAACGGCCGTTACTCAACAATGGACTGGACACCGGTTTGCTATTTTTACCACGGCTTTTCATTAGAGGAACTAACAGCTATGTATTACGTTGCCGATGTTGCTCTGGTAACCCCATTGCGTGACGGAATGAATTTGGTAGCCAAGGAATATGTGGCGGCCAAATCGGATACGACCGGTGTTTTGATATTAAGCGAAATGGCAGGAGCCGCCGTCGAAATGACAGATGCTTTACTGATCAATCCGAATGATACCGAACAGATAGAACAGACTATCTGTCGGGCCCTGGAAATGACAGTGGAAGAGCAGAAAGAACGTTTACAACGTATGCAGGCTGTTATTTCCGTACAGACGGTTGACAAATGGGCTTCTGATTTTGTGAATAGTTTGAACGAAACATTCTGCAGAAATGAAATGCTTCGAAGCAAACGGATCTCCAAAGAAACGACGGCAATAATCCGACAAGCCTACCGGAATGCCGGCCAACGTTTAATTCTTTTGGATTATGATGGAACACTGGCTGCTCTTGAAGCGCGTCCGGAAAATGCCATACCTACCCCTGAATTGCTTGATCTTCTGAAACAATTGTCGGATGATCCGGCTAATCATATTGTCATTAACAGTGGACGTGATCATTTGACATTGGAAAAATGGCTGGGTGGTTTACCGATTTCTTTTGCAGCTGAACACGGCGCTTTTTATAAAGAGGATGGGGTTTGGCATAAGAATCAGAAGAAAGAAGAATGGGATACCAGGTTATTGTTTATCCTGCATAAGTTTGTGGAAAAAACACCTCATTCACGCCTGGAAATGAAAGAAACGGCATTAGCCTGGCATTACCGGGAGTGTGATGTCTGGCTGGGTTCTCTCAGGGTTCAACAGATGATCAATACATTGTATCCAATTTGTATGCGTCTGAACTTGCAGATTATACAAGGAGATAAGGTGGTTGAGATCAAATCCCCCGAATATAATAAAGGTTCAGAAGTGAACCGGCTACTACTGAAAAAACGTTATGATTTTATTCTGGCGATCGGAGACGATACGACGGATGAGGACATGTTTTGTGTCTTATCCAAAAAGACGATAACAATTAAGGTCGGAAATGTATCGGAAGTCGCAAACTTCAATTTACCGTTGCAGTCGGATGTCTTGCCGTTTCTTCGCAATATTACCGTTCCTTATGTAACGGATAAAAAAGAGAATGCTAAAGAACGGTTGAAAGCAGCGTTAGGATTTATCAAAGGATTACTTGGAAATAAAATAAAACAAACGATATGAATAATCTGAATTATGGAGTCATAGGTAATTGTCGTACGGCGGCGCTCATCTCGGAAACAGGTAACATCGAATGGCTGTGTTTTCCAGATTTTGACTCGCCGTCCATCTTCGCCTGTTTACTCGACAGGGAGAAAGGAGGAAGTTTTGGTTTTGAGGTGGATGAAAGTTATCAGATTACACAAACATACGTTCCTCATACCAATATCCTCTCTACCCGTTTCTTTTCGGAGACGGAAGAGTTTGTAGTGTTAGACTTCATGCCTTGTTATCGTTCCAGGGAGAATGAGCATTATCTTCCAGCTGAACTTTATCGTTATATCCATCTTGTGAAAGGAAACCCCCGTTTTAAGGTTAATTACGATCCGGCTCCCGATTATGCACGGGGAGAGGTCATCTATAATATGACTTCGCAATACCTTGAAACGTATTGTTGCTCCGGAGATAAAGACAGACAATATTTGTATTCCTCTATACCCTTATTGCATATTACCGGAAAGAAGGAGATCGTTCTTGAAAAGGACGAATTCTTCCTTCTTTCTTATAATGAGAAGGTGATCCCCATCGATATCGAACGGGAAAAGCTGGAATATTGCCGGACACTTGTCTACTGGTTGAACTGGACAAACCGGACAAAGAAATATACCTTATATAACGAAGTCATCGAACGCAGCCTGTTGGTGCTGAAGTTGATGTCATATTATAACGGAGCTGTCCTGGCGGCTCTTACCACTAGTCTTCCGGAAACCCTTGGAGACGTACGTAACTGGGATTACCGCTTCTGCTGGCTGAGGGATGCCTCCATGTCAATAGAAACCTTATTCCAAATCGGCCACGCAGGAGCGGCCAAACGTTTTATGCGTTTTATCCAGTCTACTTTTGTTGCCCGTCATGAATCTTATCAGATCATGTATGGAATAAGAGGGGAAACAATATTAACGGAAACGATTTTATCCCATTTATCCGGTTATAAACATTCAACGCCGGTGCGGATCGGAAATGATGCCTATCATCAACGACAGAATGACTCTTTTGGTTATCTGATGGACCTGATTTACCAATATTATCGTTTAATGCCCGGTACATTGGACGAAATAGAAGATATGTGGGAAATGGTGAAAAGCATCCTTTCTATGGTTATAGTCGATTGGAGGAAACCGGATAAGGGTATTTGGGAGATAAGAAGGGAGAGTCGTCATTTTGTTTCCTCGAAAGTGATGTGCTGGGTAGCCCTGGATCGTGGGGTACGGATAGCCTCTATGTTGGATAAACCTGTCTATATTGAACGGTGGCAACAAGAGGCGGACGAGATACGGAAGGATGTGTTTGAAAATGGTTGGAAAGAGGAAATACAGAGTTTCTCTCAAACTTATGATAACCTTTCACTCGACTCTTCTCTGTTACTGATGGAGCCTTACGGCTTTATCCGTGCTGATGATATTCGCTATATAAAGACTGTAGATGCAGTAAAAAAGGGCCTTTTCCATAAGGGATTGATGTATCGCTATAACAGTGAGGATGATTTTGGTATGCCTTCCTCTGCTTTCACGATCTGTACATTCTGGCTGATACAAGCCTTATTTGCTACCGGACGGAAAGAGGAGGCTAGGCAATTGTTTGATGAAATATTGAAATATTCAAATCATTTGGGATTGTTTAGTGAAGATATTGATTTTGATACGAAAGAACAATTAGGAAATTTTCCGCAGGCTTATTCCCACCTGGCAATAGTGAAAACAGCCATATTGTTTGCAGAAGAAGATAAACGGTTATCGTTTGTCCGTCCCTGATTTTTTTCGTATACCGGATATTATTCCATATTATTCGAGAAGATCTAGTGAGTCGATATAAGATTCTGTTTTCGGACGAAGTTTCAGTACGATCGCTTCAAAAGGTCGTAATGTGATCTCATCTTTCACATCTATATCGATAGGCTTTTTATAATTGCAGAGAACAACCTCGACCTCTTCCAGCAGAAATCCCGGTAAGGCAATCGCAACCAAAGGAGTAAAGTTGAGGGCTACCAGAAAACGGTCGCCTTCACTTTCCCGCAGGTAGAGGAATGCTTTGGGATTATTTATATCCAGCAAGGTAAATGTTCCATATACCAGGTTTGGATTTTCTTTACGGAAAGCGATGACCTTTTTGAAATAATTCAAGATGGAATCTTTTTCTTTCTCTTCGGAAGTAACGTTGAAAGTCTGGTAATCCGGATTTACTTTTATCCAGGGTTTTCCAGTGGTGAATCCGGCATTCGCAGATTTATCCCACTGGAACGGGGTGCGGGCGTTATCACGGCCGATTTGTTTCTGTTCTTCCAGAAAGGCTTGTGTATCTCCACCTTCCTTTTCAGTTCTCTTATATCTGTTTTTTGTATCGATGTCGTTGTAATCGTCTATGTTTTCGAAACATATATTACACATCCCTATCTCATCGCCCGCAAACCAGTAAGGTGTGCCGCGCATGGTCAGCAGGAAAGTGGCCAGCATTTTGGCGGATACGGAACGAAACCGGGGATCGTCGCTACCGAAACGTGAAATCATACGCGGCTGGTCATGGTTACCTAGATAGATGGAGGGCCAGCCTCTATCCACCGCTTTATCCCATTCAGCGAACATCTTTTTCAGACTGATCAGGCTGTAATCGATACCTGTGTCCGGGAAATCAGGAAGTGATGTGTTCCGGATACGGGCTGCGTCAAAATGATAAAGCATATTTAGCTCCTCACGATCCGGATCGACGAATTTGGCAACATCTTCAACCGGTACGGCAGAACCTTCTCCTACACTCATACAATCATAATGGCTTAAAACAGCACGGTTCATTTCATGCAAATAATCATGCAGATGTTGACCTTTTGCATAAAACTCGAATAAGCCGGGAAATTGTTTTAAGTCTATTTCGGGGAATGAAACATCTTTTGCAATCAATGAAATAGAATCCATACGGAAGCCGTCGATACCTTTATCGAACCAAAATTTCATCATATCGAAAATCTCACGTCTTACATCAGGGTTCTCCCAGTTGAGATCCGGCTGTTTTCGGGAGAAATAATGAAGATAATAAGAATCTGTTTGCTTATTATAAGCCCAGGCAGTACCGTCTTCATCGAAATAACTGGGACGTAAAGGAGGTTCTCCTTGTTCGGCCGGCCACCAATGATAATAGGTATAATAGGGATTGGTGCGCGATTTACGTGCTTCCTCAAACCAGGGATGTTCGTCACTGGTGTGGTTGACTACCAGGTCGAGTACGAGGCGAAGGCCCCGTTTATGGATTTCGTGGAGCAGCCTGTCGAAGTCTTCCATATTACCGAATTCTTTCATGATTTCGTAATAATCGCTGATATCATATCCGTTATCATCGTTGGGAGAGAGGAAGATAGGATTTAGCCAGATCACATCTACGCCCAGGCTTTGTATATAGTCCAGTTTAGTAAGGATACCGGTCAGGTCGCCGATACCGTCGCCATCACTGTCTTTAAAACTACGGGGATAGATTTGATATATAACAGCCTCTTTCCACCAGGCTCTCTCAGTTGTTTCGATTCGCTCGGACGTATTTTTGCTTGTATGTTTTGACATTTCTCGTTTCATTTTCCCTTATAACAACGGGAAAGGGGACATGGTTTAATACAGATTTTGCATACTATTTGGAAATATGGAAAAAGTATTCTTATCTTTGTCACATAATTTTATAAATACTCCGATGAAAATATCTTAAGTAAAGCCGGTTTTTGAATAATAGTAGTATACTTTCGGTCCTTGAACTGAAAGTCTTATTTGTTACCCTCCCGGCTATCCAGGTGCCATTCTCCGGCACATCTTTTTAATCCATTTCAGTTTCTAACATTTTAAAGTAATTAGTCTATGTGCATATCAGTACAGCAGCTTAGCTATATCCATGCGGATAAAGAACCACTGTTTCAGAATATTAATTTGACGGTAAATAAAGGAGAACAATTATCATTAGTTGGGAATAACGGTTCCGGTAAATCCACCTTGCTACGTATTATTGAAGGTGGATTGAAACCTGTTTCCGGTGAGGTCGTTTGTACTTCCAAACCCTATTATGTGCCCCAACATTTCGGGCAATACGATCAACTTACGGTTATGCAGGCTTTACAGGTGGAACCTAAGATCAAAGCGTTGCATGCTATTATTGCAGGCGATGCCTCCGAGGAGAATTTTACGATGCTTGATGACGATTGGAATATTGAGGAGCGCAGTCTGGCAGCCCTTTCCTTCTGGGGATTGGAACATGTACAGCCGGATCAGCGCATGCGTCTGCTCAGTGGCGGGGAGAAGACAAAAGTATTCCTGTCCGGCTTGCAGATCCATTCACCGGAAATTATCCTGATGGATGAACCGACCAATCATCTGGATACCGGAAGCAGAAATAAGTTATACAGCTTTATTGAGTCGAGCCGTGCCACAATGCTTATCGTGAGCCACGACCGGACTTTGTTGAATCTGTTACCTTATACTTGTGAACTGGACAGAAGTAAGATAACTCTGTATGGTGGTAATTATGAATTTTATAAAGAACAAAAGGAACAGGCATTAACAGCCTTACAAAATCAGTTGAATGAAAGAGAGAAAGAGTTGCGCCTGGCAAAGAAGATAGCCCGGGAAGCATTGGAGAGGAAGAATAAATCGAGTGTAAGAGGAGAGAAAGCAGCTGTAAAGAAAGGTATCCCCCGGATAATGATGGGAGCTATGAAACAGCATGCTGAACAAAGCACCGTTAAACTAAAGGATGTACATGATGAGAAAATGAGTTCGATCAATTCTACCATTACGGATATCCAGACCGCTTTACCAGATATGCGACAGATGAAAACCGATTTTAACTCCCCTAATCTTCATTCCGGCAAAATACTGGTAACCATTAAAGATATGAACTTTGGATATGGTCTGGATCGTTTATGGCCTGAACCGCTGGATCTGCAGATTAAAAGTGGCGACCGTATCCAGTTTATCGGCAATAATGGTACAGGGAAAACAACATTGCTGAAATTGATTTTGGGTGAATTGGAGCCGACCGACGGTTCTATTGACCGTGCCGATTTCAAATATGTATATATCGACCAGGAATATTCGATCGTGAAGCCTCACCTGACTGTTTTTGAACAGTTGGAGCAATTCAATTTGTTTGCTAAACCGGAACATGAGTTAAAAATGATCTTGAGTCGTTTTCTTTTTCCGGTCGGCACATGGGATAAAAACTGTTCAAAGTTAAGCGGTGGAGAGAAGATGAGGTTGGCTATCTGTTGCTTGATGGTCAGCAATAGCACGCCGGATATTTTTATTTTAGATGAACCGACGAACAATTTGGATATTCAGAGTGTTAATATAATAACCGCAGCAATAAAAAACTATCAAGGTACGGTGCTGTTGGTCTCACACGATCTTTATTTTGTGAAAGAAATTAAAATAAACAGGTTCGTTGAACTTTTTTCTTCAAGGCCTGTTATTAAGATATAGTGTTTTTCATGGTATTAGAATTAAGTTAGATTAGGTTATCCGTCTTGTTCGTGAGAATAGGGCGGTTTTTTTATGCCCTATGGTTTGTATTTGGATAAAGTCAGTATCTCCTGTGCATTTTCGTTTTTCATCAATGCTTCAAGCGTCGTATTCGTTTCCTTCATATATTGGGCTACGATTTGCAGGCCGACCCAACTTCCGATATTTCCCGGTGCATCACTTGTCAGGAACTGTGCAGGCATATCTTCGAAGTATTTCATGGTTGTCATTTGGTCGGGAGTATATAAATGTTTACGTTCCACGATAGCTTTCCATAATTTCGCTTCGTTGTTTTTACACCATTCCCACGCTTCGTCCGTATAACCGAACAGACTGGCCGGTGTCATTTCCGGTAGAGCCAATAGAACCAGATATTTGATCTTACCTTCATAAATCATGCGGTCGAGCAGTACATTTTCTTTTCCTGTAAACGGATATTCGGACATCAGCCAACCTGCTACATAATCGGGAACGATGTGTGAAGGTTGCATTTTACGGCGTTGGTAGTCGTAGAAAAAGTCCTGATACAGAGGATAATCTTCTCCCATATATTTATCGATAGACAGCGATAATAAACTGTCTCCTACCAATACATTCTGGTTGAATCCGGAGACGTGCATATATAAAGCCGGGATCTGCATGGTCGGGAAGTTTTCATGTATCCAGGCAAAAGCATTCCCGAGCGACTGTTCCAGTTCTGTTACGGAGTCATATTTTTGAATGGCATCGCTATAAAGGCTTTTCAATGTCGGCTCCGAATAAAAGTTCTCAAGTTTCGTAAAGAAGCCCGGCATATCCGGCGATTGCATGTTCAGAATACCTTTACCTAGAATTTCAGTCATTTGGGGATACTTGGCCAGTAACTGTTGGTTGAGTGTATTGTCGTCCGAATTGATCAGTTGAAACACTTCTTTATCGAAACGGTTGATAGGCATCGGGGTAGCAGTAGTAATACTGTTTGCATGACTGTTTTGTCCGTTACAACTGCAAAAACTGACGGTCATAAGGAATGTCAGGAATATTTTGAAGATCATCGTTTATATCTTTATGTTATCTATTTACATTCTTCCCTGTCATTTTAATACGTTAAAAAATATTACCTGGTATAGTAATTCCAAATACCCGGTATAGTAATCCGATTTACATGGCATGGCAGTGACAAATTGATAAACGGATATTTATCGGTTATATTGTATGGAATGCATCTTATTATTACCTTTGCAACCCTTTTTGAATATCCAATATGCAATTTACGAATAAACAAATTTGGCAGATAACCTATCCTGTACTAATCAGCTTGCTGATGGAGCACATGATCGGCTTAACAGATACGGCTTACCTTGGACGGGTAGGTGAGGTGGAACTTGGTGCATCTGCACTGGCAGGCGTTTATTATCTGGTGATCTATATGTTGGGGTTCGGCTTTAGTGTCGGAGCGCAGGTATTGATGGCCCGGAGGAATGGCTCGCACGATTATACCCGGATCGGTCCGGTATTTACGCAAGGTACGCTTTTCCTGTTATTACTGGCCGGAATCTTGTTTACCATTTCTCATTTCTATTCTCCTGTTATATTACGGAAACTGATCGGTTCGGATGATGTGTATCAAGCTACTATGAGTTATATTGACTGGCGTGTTTACGGCTTTTTCTTCTCGTTTATAGCGGTGATGTTCAGGGCTTTTTATGTCGGTATCACCAAAACGAAGATATTGACAGCCAACTCGGTTGTGATGGTGTTGACTAATGTTATGTTGAATTATATCCTGATATTCGGTAAATTCGGATTTCCGGCGTTGGGGATTGCCGGAGCAGCTATCGCCTCTTCTATCTCGGAAGCCGTGTCGGTATTGTTTTTTATTCTTTACACCTGGAAAAAAATCGATTATAAGAAATATGCAATGTTCAGCTTCTCCGGGGTCGATTTCCGGATGCTCAGGCAGATATTAAGTGTTTCCATCTGGATCATGGTGCAACATGGTATTGCATTTTTAGGTTGGTTTATCTTCTTTGTCGTGATGGAGCATCAGGGAGAACGACCGTTGGCTATCACCAATGTAGTACGTAGTATTTCCTCTTTCCTGTTTATGTTCGTCAATGCTTTTGCTTCCACCTCGAGTTCGCTGGTAAGTAACCTGATCGGTTCAGGGAAATCGGATCAGGTGATGGGATTGTGCAGGCGTATGATCCGTCTTTGCTATTTCTTCGTGTTGCCGATAGGTGCGTTGATTGCTTTATTTCCGGACCTGGTTTTGAGGATATATACAGATAACCCGGACTTGATACAGAGCTCTATCCCTTCGTTATGGGTAATGCTTTCCTCTTATATCCTGGCAGTTCCTGCTTTTATTTATTTCTTCAGTGTGTCGGGAACTGGAAATACACAGTCTGCGTTACTGATTGATATGGCCAGTATATTTGTATATGTAGCTTATACCTATTGGGTTGGTGCCTGGTTAATGGCGGATGTAGCTGTTTGCTGGACAACGGAGTATGCTTATAACGGGATGTTATTGATCTCATTCTTCTATCTTTGGAAAGGGAATTGGCGGAATAAAAGAATCTGAAAACTTCTTTTCTTTCATCGTTTTATAAGAACCGTCAGTCGTAGTGAAAGATCGAAGAATACCATCTTGGCATTTACGTTTTGTGTAATGTGCCGTTCTGCTTTGGCTAGTTCTTCCATGATATCGAATACGTTCCTTTCGTTGACGAAAGGAGCGAACTTGACGGCAAATCCTGCTTCATCTATATTCATATAATTCAATTCCGGAGATTGGAAGCGGTACATAAAGTTTTCACGGATCAGGTGCTGGCAGTATTGTAGGAAGTTTTTCTGCCGTTCGCGTCCGATACCAGCCAGGATATCTCCCATTGCTTTCATCCCTTTTACGTTGCGTGCCCAAGAGTTACGCATCATTGTTTTAAATTGTTCCAGGTAGAAGCTATTCTCTTCACTCAGACTGATTGCTTCCACAGCCTTCAAATAATTACCGTTTGCCAGGTGGGCAACATGCTTGGCGTCGTCTGCTGCCAAACCGAATTGTGTCATCATGGCTGTCGTGATCGCTTCAGGGTGAATAGATCGGACATTGATCCGTTGTGCACGTGACAAGATTGTCCCTAATATCTGATCGGGTATTTCAGAGACCATCAGGATAACGGTGTTTAAAGGAGGTTCTTCGATAACCTTCAATAATTTGTTGGCACAGGTCGGATGCATTTTTTCTGGTAGCCAAACCAATAAGATACGATAGGTCGCTTCGTATATTTTCAGATTCAGCTTACGGATAATCTCATCGCTTTCCTTTGAATAGATGATGGCCTGGGAATTACCGGCGTCGATGTAATCGAGCCATCCATCTATATTGAAATAAGGACGTTCTTTCAGGAAACTGCGCCATTCGGTCAAATAGTCATCGCAGACTTCCTTTTTCTTTTCTTTCTTGGCAACAATAGGAAATACAAAATGTAAATCCGGATGTGCCAGTTCATTGTATTTCAAACAGGAAGGACATGTTCCGCAGGCATCCGTCTCTGTCCGGTGTGTGCAATTCAGGTAACGGGCATAAGCTAATGCCAAAGGAAAAGCTCCTGCTCCTCCCTGTTCCGTAAATAACTGGGCATGAGGTACAACACCCGTTTGTGCTGAATGGATAAGTCGTTTTTTTATTTCTTCCTGACCGATTATATCTTTGAAATACATGAATGTTCCTTTTGTATTGTTAGAACAAAGGTACGAATAATCGGGAAAAATAAGAAGATATCAGTGCGATATACCTTCAGACCAGGTGAATAAAGTACAGGAGAGGTAGGTAATCCTTTAATTCTTTGCGTAATATATTTAAAGCTTGTTGGATCCGATAGTCTATTGTTTTACTTGATACTCCAACCTGTTCGGCTATTTCTTTGTAGGTCTTATGCTGGAAACGGTGCATGACAAATGCTTCCCGGTAACTGTCGGGTAATTTGTTGATAGCTTTTTTTAGTAATTCTCTTAGTTCGATGATCTGATAGTAGTCGGTATCCTGCAACATATCTTGCATTTGTTCGAAAAATACTGTATCTGCTTTATTCTTTGCTTGCAAACTGGCTATTTTGTTAATCGCCCTGTTATATATTATTTTAAACAGATATTGGCTGAGCGATTTTTCGATAACTAACTCTTTACGGGATTCCCATAACCAAAATAGAACATCCTGTACGATCTCCTCAGAATCTTCTAAAGAAATAAATTTGTGACAGTATGCACATAACATAGGATAATATTTCCGGAATAAGCAAGAATATGCTTTCCTGTCTGACTGGCGTAGTGCCGACAGAAGAAAATTCTCATTTTGATATTGCTCTTGAAGTATACTCCTTTTCATGTCTTTAATCATATCTCAGAGCAAATATCATAATTTTTTTTGAAAAAAGTCGATTTCTGTTTAGGAACTCATGTTCCGGGACCTGTCATAATAATAAAAAGAGATTTAATGAGTGAAAGAAATATAGATATTATAGAGGAACTTCTTCCCCGTTATTGCGAAGGTAATGTTTCTACGGAGGAAAAAGAGGTGGTTGAAGACTGGATCCGTCAATCGGAAGATCATTATAAGATAGCTCAACAGATACAGTTGATTTATTTGGCGACAGACACTATTTCTATAATGGATATGGTGAATACGGATAACGCTTTAAATAAAGTAGATGATCGTATCCGTAGAAGTCAGTTGAAGGTATTGTTTATGTGGGGACAACGGGTGGCTGCAATCTTATTTATCCCGTTGTTGATCGCTTACCTGTTGCAAGTACTTATTCCGGAAAAGCGGGATATACGGATGTTGGAAGTACGGACAAATCCGGGAATGATGACCAATCTTACATTGCCGGATGGTACGAAGGTTAATTTGAACTCTGAATCTTCGTTGACATATCCGGAGATATTTGAAGGAGATCTTCGTTCAGTTCGGTTAGAGGGTGAGGCTTTCTTTGAGGTGGTGAAGAACCCGGAAAAACGTTTTGTTGTAACTACTCCTCACAATGCCAGAGTGGAAGTCTTGGGAACATCTTTTAATATGGAAGCATTTAAGTGGGATTCTATTGTTTCGACAACATTGATCAGTGGAAAAGTCGCTTTTATTACTAAGTCCGGTCAGGTTGATATGAAACCCGGTGAAAAATTGGTTTACAACATACAGGCAAACCGACCAAGAATATATCACACAAGTGGAGAAACAGAGACTTCTTGGAAAGAAGGAATGATTGTTTTTAAGAAGACTCCTTTTAAAGAAGCGATTCGTATGTTGACAAAAAGATATAACGTGGAATTTGTAGTATCAAATAATAAATATGTAAACGATCTTTTTACCGGATCCTTTACCGATCATCGATTAGAACAGATATTGGATATATTCAATGCTTCTTCCGGAATAAAGTGGCGCTATCTTCCGAAAGAAAATAAATTGGATAGAAAAAGTAAAGTAGAAATCTATTAAAAACAAAAGCGTATGGCAAACA
>OGZX01002170.1_pt1 | contig 16665 bp, 9 predicted proteins | sample 1576881 | NCBI WGS metagenome assembly OGZX01 (sample SAMEA3541542, study PRJEB24748) | human gut metagenome | biome: human gut; feature: human-associated habitat; material: faeces | place: China | collected 2012
TTTTTATTCAAAGGTAAAAGGCCATTCGAGTTTTTTAAAAGAACAATCGATTGTCTCGCAGTTTCCAAAGCTAATTGCTGATGTTTTTCAGATCCTATCACAGAGGGTGATATTTGGGCATATAAATTCAAATCCGGATCATCGAAAATACCTAATTTAAAACGAGCCCTTAATACCCTGAATGCTGCCCTATCGATTTCTGACTCTGTCACAAGACCTTGCTCTAATGCCTTTGGTAAATAATCGGTAAAAATAAAGCATTCCGAACAATAACCGCCGCACTCCAAATCCAATCCGGCTTTTAAAGCTTTCTGTGCAGCCTCTTCCCTGGTTTCTACATAATGGTGATCTGAATAAAGAAAGCCCGGTGCTCCACAATCTGAAACTACATAACCATTAAATCCCCATTCGTTTCTTAGAACATCTGTCAGTAACCATTTATTCGCTGTACAAGGTATCCCATTTATTGCATTATAAGCACTCATAATAGATTCGGCCTTTCCTTCAGTAACCAAAGCCTTAAATGCTGGCAAATAATAAGATCTCAATGTCTGCTCCGATACTTCCATCTTACACTCAAAACGATTATGTTCCTCATTGTTTCCTGCAAAATGTTTCGGAGTAGATACTACTTTCAAATATCTAGGATCGTCACCTTGTAATCCTTTAACAAATGCAACTCCAATCCGGGATGTCAGATAACAATCCTCACCGTATGTCTCCGGGGTTCGTCCCCAACGGGGATCTCGTGCCATGTTTACTGTTGGAGACCAAAACGCCAATAAATCACTGAATTTACTTGTTTGCTTCTTCCCCTGTTCCAACTCATTCCATTTAGCACGTGCTTCATCTGAAATTGCAGTTGAGACATGATAGATCAGATCCGGATTCCAAGTTGCAGCCAAACCTATTGCCTGCGGAAACACAGTAAATTTCCCTGGCCTGACTACTCCGTGCAAGGCTTCATTTCCATGATCATACTTTGCAACTCCCAAACGTGGTATTGCCGGAGAGACTTCCCTTAACAACAGTATCTTCTCATTTGTAGTCATTTGAGACAACAAATCGTTTACCCGATTATCGATAGAGGCTTCCGGATCCTCAAATACATCTATTTTCCCATTCTGATTAAAATCAATCCATTTCTTTTCCTGAGAATAAGAATGAAGAGAGTAAATAAAAAAGAGAACAAACAAGAAGAATATTTTTTTCATAATATATTTACAGATTATATAGAAAATTGAGAATTAAAAACCTGATAGCATCCGGGTTATATCACCCGGATGCATTTAAATTATAATGTGATATCAGAACTTGTCCAACCCGGTGTTTGAGTTAAAACTCCATCTGACAAATCAATTTCAGATTGTGGAACTTGTAAGAAGCCGCCTGTTTCCTGAATCCGTTTGGTCAGATTATAGTTAATGACGGTCTCCACTCTATTATTTAAGACTTTTACTCCATTTTGATTTTTATCAATCTCTACACCGGCATTTTTTCCGTACCAACGTAACAAATCAAAATAACGATATCCTTCAAATGCCAGTTCAAAACGTCGCTCATTCTTCAAGATCTCAGGAGTATATCCACTAACCGGAGGTAGTTTCACCCTTTCACGAACCATGTTAATTCCCTTTGTCGTTTTAGTCAACTCTGAATGCATCAACAGAATATCAGCATACCTTAACAGAACCTGATCCTGAGTATTGATAAAACTATAATCATCAAGACCTCCAAACATCAATGTCGAATAACCTTTAAAACTCCGGGTCTCTTTATCCGTCCAGGCATTAACTGCAATATATTTCTTTTGCCAGAAACCGCCATCTTGCATTTGTTCCCAACCTCCATCTTCATACGACTCGATACCTTCCTCCGGATCTTTTACATCCACAACACTACCTTTACGCCTGATTGTATCATTTGGTTCATATTTAATCCAATCATCAATGAATCTGGGATTAACAGGTCCTTGTCCCCATCCCTGCCCAAACGGAAATACATTGGCATAACTTGACTGTCCTCTCAAACTCCAACACAAGGCGACCATATTTGCATAATCTTTATTGCTCCAATCTCCTTTTGTCCCGAATTTTATGGCAAATACTGTTTCTATATTATTATCATCGCCTACCCACGATAAGTTTTTACCTTGATTATAGACATAGTCTTCTCCGGTCAGTTGATTTGTATAAGGCCACATATTCCGAAATTCTTCTACTAACTGATGTCCGCTATTGTTCATACAATCTTCCAGATAAGCTATCACATCTGTATCAGACAATTCTCCACCGCCTGCTACAGGAAGTGAGGTTTGCCCATAATAACCCGTATAGAATAAAAACACACGTGCCAACATTCCTTCAGCCGCCCATTTAGTTGCATGTCCTAAATTTGATTTCAGTTGAGATGCATAACTGGTAGAAGGTAATAATTCTATGGCAGTTTTAAGATCAAATGCAATTTGTGCAAAAATTTCCGCAGCTGCAGTTCTAGGAATATTTACTGATTCAGAAGTCACCAACAATGGCACATCTCCAAACATTTTAGTCAATTCAAAATAGAAATAAGCCCGCATAAAATAAGTTTCGCCCGTCAATGTATTCTTTGAAGTCTCAGTTTCAAAAATGATTTGATCCATTGCCTCCAACAACTTATTTGCACGAAAAACACCTTGATAAAGCCGTATCCAGGTTTGTTGCTGCATATTCTCTGTCGATTTTTTCATTTGGTCCCATGCCTGTTGATTAAAATCGTTCGGACCACCTCCACCAAACCGGTCATCAGAAAGAATATCACCAATATAATAGGAAGAAAACTCCTGGCAAGTAGCCATAACATGATAACAAGATGCCAGCGACATATTTACATCCTTCTCTGTCAATGGAAAATTCTGATCATTCTTATTGGTATAATCTTTTGTATCAAGAAAATCATCACAAGATACTAAAGACACTACTATTAATAGAAATACTATATAATACTTTTTCATGGCTCTTTTATTTTAGAATTTAATATTAGCCCCTACTAATACGGTACGGGGGATCGGATAAAATCCACTATCAACACCTTTAGACCACCCTTCAGGTGCAGTACCAATCTCCGGATCGGATCCATAATAACCAGTAAATGTATAAAGATTCTGAACTGTCACATAGAATCTCGCCTGTTGCAAGGGCATCTTGGGAAAGAGTTTCTTAAAATCATACCCCAGCGTAACATTCTGTATACGAAGGAAATCTCCATTATCTATATAAATATCATTAAACTGCATAAAGTTAGGACTGGAGTCAGCTGTCAGACGCGGATATCGGTTCGAAGTGCCTTCACCATGCCATCTTCCTAACAGAACACTCGGATAATTTTCTTTATAATGATTGACTTTATGAAAAGATGAAGCAATCTGATTTCCAAAAACGCCATTTGCCGTAACAGAAAAATCAAAACCTTTATAACCCAGATTTATCGTTACTCCAAGATTCATGTTCGGATTAGGATCCCCTATCATTGTACGGTCTGCCATATCAATCACACCATCGTTATTCATATCTACAAATATCAGATCACCAGGAGCTGTTCCACTCAAGATAGCCCCTTTATAATTATCTATTTGTTCCTGATTCTGGAAAACACCCGCGGTTTTTAATCCGTAAAAATAACCAATCGGATATCCTACCTGAGCACGATAAATAGGAGGTTGTCCATCTCCAAAACCAGGATTTGTACCTTCTATTACACCTTCGGAATTTGCAATACGGGTAATTTTATTCTTGTTTACTGCCAGATTCGTGTTGATACCATAAGAAAAATCACCCACTGCATCATTCCAACTTAAGCTTAGTTCAATACCTTTATTAGTTATATCACCACCGTTAATAAACGGAGCCGCCGCCCCTTGTGAACCTAAAATAGGAGCCTGGACCAGCCAGTCTTTCGTTGTTTTACGATACCAATCGAAAACAACCCCCAGGCGACTATCCAAGAAACGTGCATCTAAACCCAAATCTAATTGTTCTGATCTTTCCCAGGTAATATCTTTATTCGGCAAAATACTAGGATAAGCTCCCGTTGTCCAAGCACTTTTATCTGCACCAAAGAAATAGTCAGATGCATTGAATGAATATGTGGCCAAGTATTGGAAAGGAGAGACAGCCTGATTACCGTTTTGTCCCCAGCTTGCACGTATTTTCATAAAATCCATCCACATTTTCGTATTCTCCATAAACGATTCGTTGCTCATAACCCAACCCAATGAAACAGAAGGGAAATACCCCCACCGATTGCCTCTGGCAAAATTGGAAGAACCGTCAGCTCTCAAAATAACAGAAGCCAGATACGTTTCTTTAAAATTATAATTAACACGTCCGAAGAAAGAAGATATTGCAGACTCACCAGCCGGACTTCCTTCTACAAGAGTCTTTCCTGGAACTATTGTTTTCACATTATTCAAATAAGCATATTCAAAGGAATCGAACAAAGATCCCATATTTTGTCCACTGACACTTTCTCCTAAACCGTGTTTTTCAATCGATTGACCCAATAAAGCTGAAATATTGTGCTCTTTAATAGTGAAATCATAAGAAATCGTATTTTCCCACTGAAAATTTCTACTTATTGTCTGATTTTGCTTTACAACATCTTCTGTTCTGAAATACCTGTCTCCCAAATTATAGGCAGGACCATAATACCTGTTAGAATATGCCCATAGAGAATATCCGGCATTACTTTTTATTATTAAATTCTTTATCGGTTGTATCTCTACAAATGCATTTATTTTCAAATCATGGCTAGTATTTTCCGTTAAAGCATTATTATAGTAATATTGTCCGATAGGATTTGCCCGGTCTGCATCAAGGACCATAGTTTTATGGAAATTACCATCCGGATCATATACCGGCATCAAAGGATTCCCAATCAGCATATTTCTAACATTACCGACTCCTCCGTTCTTCTTTTTATATGTATATAAAATATTTTCTCCGACTTTTACAATATCGAATTCGTTATTCTTGACAAGGGTATATTCCGTATTGGCACGGAAACTTATTCTATTATATTTCGCAGTTTCAGGTTCTCCATAAATACCTTCCTGAGACGAATAAGATACTCCTGTAGAATAAATAGATTGTTCAGTTCCACCTGAAATATTAACAGCATGATTGTGTACCGGGGCATTCTTATTTGTAAACTCTTTTAACCAATTCGTGCCTTTCCACCCGTTCTGCAAATCTTTCCATACATAATCTGGAACAAGCGTCGAATAGTCATTAGGAGTTATACCGACATTCGTTAACGATTCATTTTGTATTTCCATATATTGCTGCGCATCCAGTACATCCATATATTTAGCTACATTTTGTATACCAAAATATCCATCATAAGTAATTACAGGTTTACCTACCTTTCCACGTTTAGTCGTAATCAGAACTACACCATTTGCAGCTCTTGACCCATAAATAGCTGCAGATGCCGCATCTTTCAAAACATCAATAGATTCGATATCTGAAGCACTGATAGAATTCAAGTCGCCTCCAACAATCCCATTAATGATATACAACGGGCTGGCATCTCCAATCGTCCCCAAACCACGAATATTCACTTTATAGCCACCATCCGGTTCACCGGAAGTTGATGTAATAAAGACACCGGGGGTTTGACTTTGCATAGCTGTCAGCGGAGAGATAGTACTTAACTTTTGAATATCATCACCTTTAACCTGGACTGTGGCGCCCGTAACCAGTTTTTTCTTTTGGACACCATATCCCATCACGACAACTTCTTCCAAACTCTGTGAATCTTCAGTCAAAGTAATATTCAGCGTCGATTTACCTATAACTGGAATTTCCTGGGTATTATATCCTATATATGAGATCAGCAGAATAGCCTCATTGTTCACTTCAAGAGAAAAATTCCCGTTAACATCGGTAATTGTTCCATTCGTCGTTCCTTTTTCAACGACATTGGCACCAATTACCGAAATACCATTATTATCATTTACTTTTCCGGTAATTCTTCTCTTTTGCTGTTCTACTGTTTTGCTGCGCCCCAAAACGATCTGGCGGTCACTTACTGTGTAAACAACATCTGTTCCTTTGAAAAGAACATGCAGTACATTTGCAAGGCTTTCTTTATTCACTTCAATATTGACAGGTTTAGTCACATCTACCATCCTTTTATTATAAAGGAACCTATATTCTGTCTGCTCTTCTATTTCATTCAAAACATCCTCTATTGAGGCATTTTTCATCTTCAGCGATAAAGCGGAAACCTGTGAATGAATTTCAGATGCAAAAGATTGCAGTACACTACAAATCAATAAAAACAAGCATATTCTCATAATCAGAAAAGACTTAGAGGTTAATATTTGCTTTTTAATTTCTCTAATTGGAATTGAATACATATTTTTGTTGTGTTTAGTTAGAAAATAAGGTTATACAACACTCTTGTTCAGCTAGACTTGTGAAGGGAAGGTGTACGAGACCTTCCCTTTTTTGTCTGCCTTTTTGAATAGAAATTTACGAAAGTAGGTTCTCCATAGGCAATTATTTTTTAAGAATTAATAAAACAACTGGTCATTCAATTATAAGACGGATCATGAATAAAAAGCCACAATCCTAAACACGTTTTTTTTCATATTATTTTCTTTTATCCCCAAAAACGTCTATTTGCAACTTATCAAACTGGTTATCGGATGTTTTATTTCGACCATATTTTTTATATTGGATAGGGGCAGTCAGCTTCAATAAATTAAGGATTTCATCCAAAGACTCATCTTCAAATGTCGCTCTATATAATTGTTTTGCAATAGCTGAATCTTTGACTGTAATATTGACATTAAAGGTTTGGCCTATCTTTTTAAATACAAATTCCAGGGGATCGTCCCGGAATATCATTAATCCATCTTTCCATGCATACCATTTATAAGGATCGGTTTGCGTAATCAGACATTGCTTTGTCTGATTATTAAAAGAAGCGCGTTCTCCCGGTGTCATTGTAACAGGAGAGGAGTTTTCAAAAACTACATCTATTTTACCATTAACCATTGTAACAGCAGTGATAGAATCTTTAGTATATGCCTCTATATTGAAAGCTGTACCTGTAGCTCGTAAAGTCATTTGATCAGTTTTTACGACAAAAGGATTTTCTTTATCAGAGTGTACTTCAAAGTAGCCCTCACCGCTTAAGAAAACCTTCCTCTCCCCTTTTCGGAAGGTCAAAGGATATTTCAGGGAACTTCCTCCATTCAGCCATACATTGGTCCCATCAGGCAGACGTACTTCGGAAAAAGTTCCATGGGGAGATCTTACCTCCTGATACTCTATGATATCATACGTACTATTATCCTGATTCAGATATAAATAAGCACTAAGTACTAATAGAGGAATAATAAGAATAGCAGCTATACGTTGCCAATAGAGCAATATAGTATGAGGTATATTCCTCTTGGTGGCTGCAATATTTGCAATAATATTTTTTTCAGCTTCAAATACATTAATCTCAGAAGGGTTAAAGGCGGGATACACCACTTGCCAGACATTACGCATTTCCTGGAAATAACGATTATTATCAGGTGATTGTCTTACCCATTCTTCCAACTCACGACACTCTTCTACAGTCGCTTTTCCGGATAGATAAGCTGATATAATAAGTTGTATTTGGTCTTTATCTGTCATTTTTTCTCTTTTATAGTGTTAAGACGTGCAAGGAATCATTTTCCACATAGCTTATAACTTTTTTTATGGAATACAGAATGAAAGTAAAAGTACAAAGAAGTCTTTCAAATATTTCCGTAATAAATCCAATGTTTTACTGACGCGGACTTCCACCGTACGTTCAGATACATTCAGTTGCTCTGCAATTTCCCTGTATCTTAGACCTTCAAAACGATTCAGCATAAAGGCCTCCCGATATAAATCAGGCACTTTCTCGAGTGCACGATGTAAATGGTCAGATAAATCCGAATATAATATATAATTATCCGTATCATAAGAATCCAACATAGTACTCTCATATTCAGCCTCATGCTGACGGATGATTTCCAAATGCCGATATTCATCAAAACAACTGTTACGGACAGCCTTCAGCAAATAAGATTTTAAGGATGTTTCAATCTGTATATTTTTTCGGTCACGCCAAAGCTTCAGGAAGATCGATTGAACAATATCTTCACAAGAATCTTTGTCTTTTATAAAGTTTCCACAAAATAAGACTAGGTCAGTATAATAGGTCTGGAACAATAACGAGAAGGCCTCCTTACTGTCTTGCTTCAAAGCAGACAAAACAAAGTTCTCTTGTTGTTTTTCCAGTTTTCCCATATCGATTTTAAGAATTAACACTTTCTCTAGGGCAGCTAAATTAATTACATTTTTTTATTTTCAACCTATTTCGTCATGTAAAATAACTACAAGCAACAAAGCCTCCACGATACATGATCGCAGAGGCTGTTTTTTTCTGTATTCCTTCCTCACGGGAGAAATTACAGTAAGAACTTTATTTTATTACTTAATATTAATAACCACTTGTTCGCCTGTCACAGGGTAATTGATGGGATAGTAGAGACGTTGAATACAACGTCTCTACACCACCTCGTGGAAATTTTAGAATTATTTTTGATTATAAATCTCTTATTTTACGATTGCTTTAACAGCAGCTTCACCTTCAACAGCTACAACAACTACACCTGCAGGAACAGAGATTGTAGCGTTGTCAGAAGAAAGAACTGTGTTAGCGATTGTCTGGCCAAGAACGTTGCTGATAGCAACTTTCTTACCTTCTGCACCCTTAATGATTACGGCACCGCTAGTAGCAACTACTGATACTTCAGAAGTGCTGATACCTTCATTGTCTGTTGCCATATCGTCTGCAGCACCCTTTTCGATGTTGAAGATCAGGGCTGCATCACCACCAGTCTTAGCATCATCGAAAGAAGCATCCATATCAGACAATACCAAGCAGTTATTTTGGTTTTTGATCCATGCTGCATTCTTCGGAGCAATAGCAGATTCAGCATTTGATTCGATCAAGAACGCGCGATCTTCCTCTACTTCGTTAGCAGCCTTAGCCGGATCGATATAACGGAATGACCAAGTATAGTTATGATGTTTATCATCCTTAACAGCAGCTTTCATGTTGATAGAAGAGATCTGTTTAGCTTTCAAAGCAGCCTTAACATTATCCATTTTCAAGTCTTTAGTTGCAACATCTGCAAATTCGTTACCCAAAACATAGATTACGCTATCCTGTTCTACTGCATCAACGAAACCTACGCGAACATATTTACCGAATTTGTACAGTTGTTCTTCTGTAACAACATTTGCATCTGTAGAGTCAGCGAAGCTAACCAACAGTTTGTAACGGTTGAATCCTTCTACAGCCGGAGTTGCGTGGATACAATCTTCTGGTCCGCATTCTTCGCCAGCAGCATTCATGTGCTTGTGGTTAGTTGCATCACAAGGAATGTTTTCAGAACCTTCGTTTACAGTTTCGCTTACATAGATTAAGTATTGCGGTTTGATATTATACTGTGCAGATTTACCAATGTTGAACGGACGTACATTGAATGACAGACCAGCTGCAGCAATATTAGCAGCGCCGATACCTAAGTAGTTCATACCTTCACGCTTGAAGTTTATGTTAGTTTCGTCCATTAAGTAGTCATTTACGTATGCTTCTTTGAACTTCAGGAGTTTAGTCGCATCTTCATTACCTTCTACGGCACCATCCAATTCAACATGGTTGAAACGACGATACAGAGGCTGGTCAGCCAAACCGATAGAGAAAGCAGATGTTCTAACTTCATTAATAACCTGCTGTTGCAACAGTGCAGTTAAACTCTGGTCAGCAACACCTGCTTTGAATTTGAATGAACCATTATCTTCCAGCTTAGCAGCATCTACAAATGCATAATAGCAAGTAGCATCCAATTGGTTATTTTCTTTGAAGAAGAATTCGCTTGCAGCAACTTTGTCTGTGATCACAAAGTTATTTTCTTCACCTAATGCGATAGATGCATTTTTAGTGTTGATTGTATAAGCTACTCTCTTCAACTGAGCCAATCCTTTGATTCTTTTTTGAACGTCTGCTGTTACTGTATAACCATAATTAGCAGCAACATTATTACCAATCGGCTTGATTTCAAAATAAGTAGGAGTTTCCTGCAATACATTCAATGTGTTGCTACCAGCCACCTGAGCAATGTATTTTTCCATTGTATAAGGGTTGAAGTAGTTGAATGCATAGTTAGTGATCATCAATTCATCGTCAGTCAGATATTTGTAACCCAGATGTTCATCTCCTAAGATTTTTGTATCTGTAATCTTAGTAATAACCAAAGAGTCAGTAGTAGAGATAGCTTCACAGAAATATTTAGAAGAACCGGCTGCCTGAGTAAACTGATAAGTTCCATTCAAGCTTGCATATTCACGATTTGTAACATCTACCGGAGAAGTAGCAGAGAAGTATTCAGATGTTTTAGTTTTCAGAACAACCCACTGATAAGCAGGCATGTGGTTAACATTCTGTTCGTTAGCGTCAACGCTTACCCATTCTTCTGTTTCACCGTCGATATGTATCGGAGATGCATAATACTTATTGTTTGTAGCACTCTGGATGAAATATACACCATCTTCTAAAGATACTCTGTCTGTATCGCTTTCTTTACAAGAAGTGAAACCTAATACGATATCAGTTTCTTTCTTTTCACCAATTGTTACGACACGAATTTGATCTGCTTTTACCAAATCCTGAACTGTTACATAGTTCTTGTCATCAGCATTAGCAGTGATAGTAGTCGGTGTTGCTGCCTTCCAACCATCAGCAGTCGGAGCTTCAATGATAGTCTTCACCTGAATAACCAAAGAGTCATTTGTCGGGAAATAAGTGAACAAGAACTGACCATGTCCTTCCAAATCGCTATCTTTCAACTCATCCAGATCCTCCATATAATTAAATGCAAGGAACATAGAACCTGTTGTGTTGATGAAAGCAGTATCTACGAATAAAGCTTTATCATCAGCTTTTCTTGTAATATAAACAAAACCGTCTTCTGCATCAGCAGCTAAGAAAGATTCCTGGCTAAACGGATTTTTCAAACTTGTTTTGTTTGCATCCGGAGTAAATTTCAGCGTAACGCCAGCATCTGCCTTCTGGATACCCAGCTTAGTATTGATCTGAGTTGCATTCAAAGTTACAGAATCAGCTTCAACCAAAGAGAAAGAAGTGAAAGTTCCATCAACGACTTTACTTGCTAACTCTTTCTTTAAAGTTACTGCATTATCAGCACCAACAACAAAACCAACAACAGAGTCTGTTGTAAAATAAGAATACAAAGACTTGTTAGATTGCAATGTTTCATAAGTAGAAGAAAATGCCCAACCACTGATTTCACCACCAACTTCAGGAGCAACAGTTGTTGCTGTAGCACCAGCAGCAAATTCTTCCATTGTAATAGACAGCAATGCTTCAGCGCCTTTGTTTACAAAATCAAAATAAGGAGCTTTTCCCTTATTTTCTTCTGTAACAGTGACACACCACAAAGTACTTGCCACATTGTCAGCTTCAATAGCATCAACAACACTTAACTTTCCGTCTTCATTAATCGACAAGAACTGACCGCCGTCTGTTTTCAGTTGATACAAACCACTATTGGTTCCTTCAACTAAAGAAGTAACGTTGTCTGCTGCAAAAACAGATGTTGCACCTAACAATGCTACACCTGCCAAAAGAGTAGAAAACTTTTTGTTCATAATTTAAAATTTAATATTAATACTAAAGTGTAATAAGTTCAATTCACAATTGAAACGCCCCGCTTTCTTGATAAATGGCGAGTTTAATCGTTCCTTTTTTCTCGTCAACAAAAGTAAGAATTAGTTTCGTATCAACCATTCTTTTTAAGATATTTTTTATTCGTCTATATGCTTTCTTATCAATTGAATAGCAAACAATGTACAAAACGGGGGCTTTCACAAACGAAAGGAAATGCCCTCTAAAAAAATGGCGAGATTAAAGGAACGATTAAATTCGTCACTTCGTTATTCCACTCATATTTCTATTTTTCAGCTAATTACACACATATTTTATTCTATTGTATAGCAATTAATATAATGTACGCCCGTACATCTATATATATAACTATACTCCTTTTCTTTCAGCACCTTACAACACTTCACAAATAACCCGGCAGAAGCAAGAAAAAACCACCGGACAATTAATTCTTTATATCAGGAGATTTATTACCTTTGGTACGGACTTTTAAATAAGTAAGGAATACATTGCGAAAATGAAAAGCATACCTTACTTATTTGCATCCTTAACCTTACTTTTATGAAGAGAATTTATTTCATAAATAAGATTAGGGAGGAAAATCCTTAATAGTTACGACGTTAAACCTTAAACAGAAGGAAGTGTATGAGTATTGAATACGACTTATTTGCCAATCCTCCCAAAAACGGGGAAGAGAAGCCGACGTTACATGCCAGAGCTATCAATATCCAGACCGTCAACACCAACGAGCTGGCACGGATGATCGAAAGCATGAGTACCTTTACGTCTGCCGATATCAAGGGAGCCATCAAAGCGATCTGCGAACAATTGTTCTTCTGCCTAAGCAACAGTCAGAGCGTACATCTGGAAGGGATCGGAACGTTTTCCGTAACACTGAGATGCAAGCAACAGGTGGAAAATAAAAAAGATATCCGGTCGGCATCCATCGAGTTCAAGAACATAGAGTTCCGTGCTGATCCGGAAATGAAGAAGCGTTTCCGGGGCGTACGCATCGAACGGCGGCAAGGGACCAGCGAGAAAAAAAACTACAATTCGGATATCCGGCAGAAACGTATCCTGTGGTATATAAAGAACTACGGAACGATCAACCTGACAGTAGCAGCCAGCCTGAACCAGTGTACACGTCAGAAGACTAAAAAGGACCTGGAACAGCTACTGGAAGACAACCAGATACAAAAAAACTGGTGCGGGAAACGGGCGTTCTATATCAGACGTTCGGCACAACAACCACCGACAGATCCGTTACCAAACGATCCAACAGAATAATATGGAACTATACACTGCAATCCAACTACCCAAGCCGCCTTTCCGCTTTTCGTGGCAGGAACATACGCTGTTGCTCGGCTCCTGCTTTGCAGAAAATATCGGGACGAAGCTGGCTGAGAACCGGTTCAATGTCGACATTAATCCGTTCGGGACACTGTATAATCCGGCATCCATCGCAGCGGCGTTACGCAGGTTGCTGCATCCGGAGCGGTTCACTTCCAACGATCTGTTCCGTCACGAAGGCGTATTTCACAGCTTTACGCACCACAGCCGCTTTTCTTCCACTTCGGAAACGGAATGCCTGGAGAATATAAACGACAGGCTGTTTGCTTCGGCGGGAGAACTCCGGGAGACGAAATACATCGTGGTTACCTTGGGGACAGCTTATGTCTACCGGTTGAAAAGTACGGGCGAAGTGGTGGCAAACTGCCATAAACTACCCGAAAAGATGTTCGACCGCTCGATGTTATCCGTAGCAGAAATCGTGTCGGAATGGAAAGAACTGTTGCTTTCCCTTTGGGAGCAATGCCCGGAACTGAAGATTCTTTTCACCGTCAGCCCTATCCGTCACTGGAAAGACGGGGCACATGGGAACCAGCTCAGTAAAGCGACTCTACTGCTGGCTGTCAATACGCTTCAAACGACCTATCCTGAACGTATCGCTTACTTCCCTGCCTACGAGATCATGATGGACGAGCTGCGCGATTACCGCTTCTATGCCAACGACATGCTACACCCTTCGGAGCTGGCTGTTGATTATATTTGGCAACGTTTTACAGAAAATTTCTTATCCGATGAAACGAAAGGTTTTCTTAAAGAATGGGCAGAGATACAAAAGGCTATTAATCACCGCCCGTTTCAACCCGAAAGTGATGCCTATAAACGGTTTATCTCGCAAACTTTGTTAAAGATGGAACGAATTAACGAGAAATTTCCTTCCTTTGATAGTACAAAAGAGATGGAAATAATAAAGTCTAAACTAATGTAAAGAATGGAATACTCAATAAAAGAAATCGTCAGAATTATCGGTGCGCAGGCAAACAACTTGCAGGATAGTACCATCAGCATTTTGCTGACTGACAGTCGCCGGCTTTCTTTTCCGGAACAAAGTCTCTTCTTTGCCCTTAAGACAAAGACCAACGACGGACACAGATATATAAAAGAGCTCTATAAACTGCGCGTCCGCAATTTTGTAGTGAGCGAAATGCTTCCGGAGTTCGAATCTCTTCAGGAAGCGAACTTCCTGGTGGTCAAAGACACGTTGAAAGCACTTCAAAAGCTGGCGATCTATCACCGGAAGCGGTTTAATATCCCCGTAATAGGTATTACAGGAAGTAACGGAAAGACGATCGTAAAGGAGTTTCTTTATCAGCTGTTGCATAAGGAATTCAATATTGTCCGTTCGCCGCGCAGCTACAACTCGCAGCTGGGTGTGCCGCTGTCTGTCTGGCAGATGAGCGACAAGAATACGCTGGGTATCTTTGAAGCGGGTATTTCACAGCCGGACGAGATGGAAAACCTTCGCCCGATCATTGCCCCAACCATCGGTGTCATTACTAATATAGGAGAGGCGCATCAGGAAAATTTCATTTCTACTACCCAGAAATGCCTGGAAAAGCTGACGCTGTTCAACGACTGCGAAGCAATCATATATGACGGTGACGACGCTTTCATCTCCAACTGCATCGAATCGGCCTGCCTTTCGCACAAGGCAATAGCCTGGAGCCGGACAGACTCGGAAGCACCGCTTTATATCGAAACGATCGAGAAAAAAGAATCGGAAACGATCATCCGTTGCACGCTGCTCGGACTGACTCAGAAATATGTCATTCCTTTCATCGACGACGCTTCCATCGAGAATGTCATCCACTGCCTGGCGGTAATGCTTTACTTAAAGCCCACCAGTGTAAATGACGCTCATAAATTTACACAGCTGGAACCTGTCGCCATGCGCCTGGACGTTAAGCAGGGTATCAACAACTGCATACTGATCAACGATACATATAATTCGGATATCAACTCGCTGGACATCGCCCTCGACTTCCAGCAGAGCCGTCATGTGGATAAGAGCCTCAAGTGTACGCTGATCCTTTCCGATATCCTGCAATCGGGCACTCTGCCTAAATCGCTTTATAAAAAGGTGGCCGACCTGGTACGGCGTAAAAACATAGACCGTATTATCGGCATCGGACGGGATCTGAAAGAATATGGCAATGCATTCGATATAGAAAAGGAATTCTACCTGAGTACGGATGATTTCCTTAAATCGCCGACCTTTAAGAATTTCAGGGACGAACTGATACTGATAAAAGGTTCGCGCCATTTCCATTTCGAACGTATCTCCGAATTATTGGAAAAGAAAGTACACGAAACGATACTCGAGGTAAATCTGGATGCCGTTGTACACAATTTCAACTATTACCGTTCGAAGCTGAGACCGGAGACCAAAATGGTCTGCATGGTAAAAGCATTCGGATACGGTGCCGGTTCATACGAATTGGCCAAGACATTACAGGAGCATCGTTGCGATTACCTTGCCGTTGCGGTAGCCGATGAAGGGGCGGAGCTTCGGAAAGAAGGTATTTCGATCCCCATCATCGTTATGAATCCGGAGTTCAGCAGTTTCAATGTATTATTTGAAAACAATCTGGAGCCGGAGATATACAGTTTCCGCCTGTTGGATGCCATGATCAAGGAAACGGAACGCCGGGGGATTACCTCCTACCCGATCCACATCAAGATAGATACGGGAATGCACCGTTTGGGATTCCAGCCGGGCGACGTCCCTGCCATCTGCGAACGGTTGAGAGAACAAAGCGGCGTTACGGCACGTTCTGTCTTCTCCCATCTGGTGGGCAGCGATTCGTCTGTCTTCGATGACTTCACAAAGAAACAACTGGATACATTTACCCTGGCTGCCGCCGAACTGGAGAACGGCTTGGAATATAAGGTTATCAAACATATCCTGAACTCAGCCGGGATCGAACGTTTTACGGACTATCAGATGGATATGGTCCGCCTGGGAATCGGCTTATACGGAGTCAGTGCTTCAGGCATGAAAGGGTTACGCAACGTCAGTACCCTGCGCACCACTATCCTTCAGATACAACAAGTACCGGCAGGCGATTCTATCGGTTACAGTCGCCGGACCTACGTTGATCGCAATTCGCGCATTGCCATCACCCCGATCGGTTATGCCGATGGGCTGGACCGCCATTTCAGTAACCGGGGAGGCGAGGTGTTCATCAATGGGAAACGTTGCCCGATCGTCGGAAACATCTGTATGGATGCCTGCATGATCGACGTCACCGATACAAATGCCCAGGAAGGCGATCCGGTGATTGTCTTCGGAGAAGAGTTACCGGTCAGTGAACTTTCCGACAAGTTAAAAACAATACCTTACGAGATTCTGACGTCAGTGTCTCCACGGGTAAAAAGGGTATATTACAGAGAATAACGTTCTGAACATAAACGATAAACCCGGATACAGATTTTGTATCCGGGTTTATCGTTTTATAACCATTTCACGCATTAGTTATACAGCAAAGCCGGACATAAATTGTTTATCTTGCACAAATTGTGTACTTTTGTGCCGTAAATAAATTAAATAAAGGTATG
>OGZX01002182.1_pt1 | contig 16581 bp, 18 predicted proteins | sample 1576881 | NCBI WGS metagenome assembly OGZX01 (sample SAMEA3541542, study PRJEB24748) | human gut metagenome | biome: human gut; feature: human-associated habitat; material: faeces | place: China | collected 2012
ATGAAGAGAATTTATAAAGTTATAATTTAACGTCCAACTTTCGGGGGGCACTTCACTTTGACACAACCTCATATTATGGTGCAACTCTATTCTATCAGTCTTTCCGCATCCGGTATTACAATCTCCCCCCTGTGGAGCGTCAGTAGTCCTTCTTCCTGCATACCGTTCAAAGCCTTCGATACGCTCAACCGTGTGTCATTGATAGTATCGGCAAGCTCTTCCATCTTTATTTTCAATATCTTTTCTCCCGAAGGGCGTTCAATGTGCGAAAGAATAAAATTCGCAATACGTGCTTCTAGTTTATCAGGCACCTTGGCCCACAAACGGTTGTAGCAGGTCTGTGCCCGGTTACTGATGATATTCATATAGTTTAAGCGGAAGATTTCATATCTGAACAAATCATTCATCACAAATGCCTTGCTGATAGTTACGATACGTACTTCTGTGCGTGCTACGTGGGTGGATACATAGCAAGTGTTCATACCGAACAAAGCCTGTGGCTCAATCAGGTAAGGTGCCTGAAAGAACTCCGTAAAGGTGTATGAATTATCTGTAGATGAGGTAGATGAAGCGATTTCTCCGTTTAAGATAAATACCAACTGCCCACATGCCGCACCTTTTTTTACTAAAACATCTCCAGCTCTGTGCTTGGTGAAATGTAATTTTACTTTTCCCAATATACTGGTGAAGTCCTCGTGAGCGAGACCTTGAAACAGTGGCAATTGGAGCAGGGTGTCATACATCGTTTCCATATCTTTATCAACTTCTTGTTTGAAAACAAATGTAGGCATAATAGCTATTTACCGTAAACACTTTGCCTCTCTTTTTGTTTTTTTTATTATTTCTTAAACGTGCTATTCATTCAGGTAATTAAATCTTGCGGAATGCATAAAAATCGATTATCTTTGCAAAAAAAAGGAGGAACGTATGTTTGCAGCATTCAATTTACAACAAATGATAAGTGCTTTTATCGTATTATTTGCAGTTATCGACATTATTGGTTCTATTCCTATTATTATTAATCTGAAGGAAAAAGGAAAGGATGTGAACGCATTGAAGGCGACGTTGATATCCTTCGCCTTGTTGATCGGCTTCTTCTATGCCGGAGACATGATGTTGAAGTTGTTTCATGTAGATATCGAGTCGTTTGCCGTTGCCGGTGCATTCGTTATCTTCCTGATGTCTCTGGAAATGATTCTGGATGTGGAAATATTCAAGAATCAGGGACCTATCAAGGAAGCTACTTTGGTTCCTTTGGTTTTCCCGTTGCTGGCCGGTGCCGGCGCATTCACTACTTTGCTGTCCCTTCGCGCGGAGTATGCCAGTGTCAACATCATTATTGCTTTGGTGCTGAATATGTTGTGGGTATATTTTGTTGTCAGTATGACGGGACGTGTGGAACGTTTCCTCGGCAAAGGCGGCATTTATATCATTCGTAAATTCTTCGGTATCATTCTGCTGGCTATCTCCGTGAGGCTGTTCATGGCGAACATTACGTTGTTGGTGGAGGCGCTGCATAAATAGCGGCGGCTCCCTTTGACAGACTAAACTATTATGCACTTACTCAGACTTGTTTTTTTATTTATTTCTGTTCTTTTTCTATCTTCTTGCGGTAGGGATATGAATGTATTGCAGAGAGCGGAAGGATTGATGGATAGTCATCCGGATAGTGCGCTATATCTTTTGCAATCAGTTGGTTCGCCCAAATCGTTGTCGAATGAGGATTACGCAAACTATTGTTTATTGTTGACACAGGCAATGGATAAGAATGATCTCACTTGGTGGGAATCGGATACGTTGTTCATTGATGCGGCATATGCTTTTTATGAAAAGACGTCTGATGACAGGCGTATATCCCTTTGTTGTTTTTATAAGGGAAATGTGTATTACGAAAAAGAAGAGTTCAAACAGGCTGCGTGGTGGTATAAACAAGCCGAGGTATGTGCGCTCCGGACAGAGGATGTCAAGTTAATCTCTTTGGTATATAGCAGTCTGGGCTATGTCAATATGCAATTGAATCTTTTTCCCGAAGCTTTGGCGGATTTTAAGAAGGCTCTCTCTTATGCAGCCTGTGGCAATCACAAGAAATATATTTTGAGCAATACACAGGATATTGCGAGAGTTTTTGACTATATGGGCGAAACAGACAGTGCTTCTTATTATTTCCGGCATTCTTTGAGCATTCTTTCGGATGCGGATTCCGTATATCATGCTTTGGTCTATCACAATCTGGCTACTTTTTATGAAGGGCTGGCGTTAAGTGATAGTGCATTGAAGTATATTTCTAAGGCTTTGGCCTGGGAGGGGGAAAATGATAAATGCCGTTCTTACCTAATATTGGGAAATACATATTATCAGCAGGAACGCCCGGATCTGGCAAAACAGTTTTGGGATAAAGCATTGGAAACTTCTGACCCATCAATAAAAGTGTGTGTCTACCATTCTCTGTATCAAACCTATAAAGTTGGAGAAGATTATAAACGTTCGGTTGATTATGCTGAAAAGTGCCTGCAATACGCTGATTCAGTCTATCAGATAGAAGCCTTGCGTGCGGTTGCTGATATTCAGGAAAAATATGATAATGAGACATTGAGAAATAGGAATCTGGAGAGTGAAGTGCGTATACTTTATTTGCTTATTGCTTTGGGATTTAGTCTCTTCTTGCTCGTTTTCTTGATTGGTATATACAGCCGTTACCGGCACAAGCAGCAACAGCGTATCAGGGAACTTGTTGCAGGAAAGGAAATTGAACTGGAACAGTATCGAAATCGTTTGCAGCATCTGGAAGCAATAGCTCATTTGGAAGAGCAGGAGAAAGAAAAGTGGGAATCAGAACGAATATATCTGAAGCAACAGATAAAAGAACGTACGGATGAGATTATTTCTTATAAGAACTCTTATAAAAACTTGAATCTGAATTATGAAAAGCTGTTGAGATATGAGTCTATCGCAAAAGGCATGAAGCTGCACGATGCTATCCATAACAATGTTTCAGCCTCAAGAGGGCTTTTGTTTTCTACGGATGCCATTAAGGATTTTGTGGGTTACTATACTTATATTCACGAGGATTGCATTAGCCGTTTAAGGAAAGCGGCATATGGTCTGACTGTTTTTGAAACAGCTATCTGTATTCTTTTTGGCATGGGATTGTCCCATCAGCAAGTTGCTGATATATTAGGTAATAGTCCGCAAACTTTAAGTAAGGCAAAGTTACGTCTCAAGACTAACCGTTTTCGCTTGAAGAATGATGACAGGCGGCTGGAAGATATACTTGTCGCTCTTTGGGGATTATGATTGATTCTTGTTCCTTGGTACGTTAATAAAATTCTTTTTTCTGATTAACTCGTATTTCTTTGATATATATTTATTTAGATCTTTGCAGAAAAGAGATGTAATTACTATGGGAGATTCACACTGCTTTATGTGAATTTCATAATAGTCATACTTGATGTGGTTACGGAAATATTTAAAGGATATGATGTCTTCCTGGGTAAATTCTATTTTTCGGTTTTCTGTGCAATATGTAAATTTGTTAGAATCTTTATGTATAATGAGTGAATCTCTTTTGTTTATACTGTATTCTTTGATGATTGTTACAAGACTTATAATGAATATTGAGTTCAATAATATATAGGAAGCAATTACCATTCTATAATCAGTGTACTTGTGTGCGGTGCAAGCTATTATTATATTGGTTGTGAGTATGGCTGCTATATTTCTAAATATCATTTTTCTATAATACTTTTTATCTGCATTGAAAACAATATCGGAGGCATTGGGCTCTCTTGTGTTTAATTGCTTATTATCTATGTCCTCCCTATGTACTTGAGTATATTCCTTCCTAATTTTTTTATGAATAAGCATATTAGTTTTGAAATCTGTATTATATACCAGGTTTAGATGCTTTTCTAACTTCTTACATAACATACTTGTAAGTATGATTGGTGATTCTTCTCCTTTTAGATATATTTCATAATAATACTTGTTAGTTATCTGTGTTTCACAGTACGTTATCGTTAAGCTGGCAATATTATCTTCCGAGAATTCTATTGTTTGTTCGGGTCTTATATATATTATTTTATTCTTTTCTTTGTCTATTATTAATTGACAGTTTTTGTGCAAGTTATAATATTGCAGAAGAATTCTCAAGTTTGTAATTCTCCAGTAATAAATGACACAACAAAGCAGCGCTAAAGCTCCATACTCTTTTGGAACAGGATTAGGATTTTGTATTGTACCAATTCCTAAATGGAATAACCAAATACTGATTATCAACAGTAGAAATATTTTGCAATAAAGTTGGATTTGAAAAATCCATCTTTTAGGTTTGAATGTAATGTAATCTTTACTCATACTTTTGTTTTTTTTAGATATATCCTAATACATAAACAAAGGATGAGTTTTTCATATATATACAGGGTACACTATCTATATTTTTTTCTAATTTACCAACTAATAAGCTTGATAAATAGTATTCTTCTCCATTCTTTAAAACAATTCGGTAAAAATATAATTGTTGATAGAAACTATATCCGTTCTTGTATTTCTGAAAAGTAACAATATCTTCATAATGGAATCTGTATTCAATACTGAGGTCTTTGTATGGCTTATAAATGATTTCTTCTTCTGAATTATCTATAAGGAGAATACTCCATCTATCGTAATTCCACATGTCGAGAACATAGTTTAATGGCTTAAATCCTAAATAGTAAGCTACAAAAACTGCAACTATGTATATGTAATAGCTAGGGTATAGTATACCAAATACCCATGCAATAAGAGTTGTTGCCATTAAAATAATCCATGGTATAATGTGGCATAACGCTAATTTCCAAATCTTTATTTTTAGTAAAATCATATGAATTTATTTTTGCTAATCAATATAGGTGGTTTACGATCATGATTAAAAAATAATGTTTTGTCAATATGTTTTTCATATTTTCTAAGCTCCTTCTTAAGTCCCGGAAGTATTAGGGTAGATATGTAAAATCTATCTCCATTTTTCAACATGATACAGTAGAAGAAGGGAGGAAGAATTCTTTTCATACTTACTATTTGCTTTATATCATTAAATGTAAATAAAGCAGACTTGTCGTCTTTGCTATATTCCATTTGTTTATTTTTCCAGTCTACTCGCAGTTGTGTGTTTCTGTCATAAAGATAAAATCGATATGTCTTTTCAAAGTATGTGATGGCTCCTCCTATACCTGTTGGAATATGAAACATTAACCAATAAATGTTATCAGTCCAAATCCATCCCCATAAAACAGGTAAATGTAACCAAATGATAAATATCCAAGTGGTTGGAGAAAATAATATTCTTATGAGGTGAGTCTTATATGTTTTCATGAACTGGGAATGTAAGATTTATAGGGTAGGGTTAGGATTCTGAAATCATATTAAGAATGACGTCATATTCGTTTTTATCAAGAGATACAGAGTCTGCAATTTTGACATGGCACTTCTTTTTTATATACTTTTCTAAATTGCTGGACAGTACACAAGTAATGATTAGTGGCGTTTTTTTATCTTTTATATAAATTTGGTAGTAAAACTCTGGAATTCTTCTGGAATTCTCATTCCGTACTTTCTGAAAATCAGTAATATCACTTGTGTTAAATTCTAAATAAACATTATCTCTTATATATGTGATTTGGTTTGAATGGCAATCAATGCTAATTTTTGTCTGTTTGTCAAATTGCATATATTGATATTGCAGTATGCAGGAGTGAATTAAGGTAAATGATAATAAGACTATGATTGAAATAATTATGATAATGAAATAAGGAGTTCTCATTGTATCTTTTATAGAAAAGGTAACTCCTAATATGGTTAGCGATAGTAATCCCCAAAGTGTTATTTTTAACCACGTTTTGGGTATGCTGATTGTGAGTGTTTTGTTTTTCATCTTTGTTTTTTTTCAGAAGTATACACTTCTCCGGTTTGTTGGATTGAATGAATTTAATTGTCGCTATCTATTTTCTCAGAAATTACAGTCATATCATTGTAGCTTTTCATACAGGTTAAATTATAGCTCATTTATGATCGTGCTGCAAATTTCACGATAATAAATGTACCGTAAAAGAACTCTATATAGACATGTATATGATTGGTATATAACTGATTATTGTGAACTGATGTCACGTTATGCTTTCTATCACTGTACCCCTATAGACATTCTTTCTCTGTATTTCCCTCCTCCTTCTCTTTTGCCTTTACATAATACATCTGATTTCCTCTTCCCATCCTCCGTATTATCCCTTTCTCCTCAAAACTCTTTAAGTCTTCCGTCGCCTTCCACTTCAACCGTCCGGTTAAATCTGTATAGACCGACCGTGTGATAAAGCTATTTTGTTCCAGGTGCTTCATCAGCCGTCTTTCCAACTCTTCCATATTCAGTTGGCTGGAATTGCGGAAAGTACGTTCAGGCACACGCTCCAAGTCGCCGGCCGACTTCATTCTGAACTGTTTGGAAGGCCGGAAATTGACTCCGTTGAAACGGATGGAAGTGGAGCGGATATCAGTTTTCCGGGCTACCATGCGTGACGCCTTGATTTTTCCGGCAAAGTAGCCGAATTCGCCGAGTTCCACACGGTAACCTTCACCGATGTAGCGTGCGGCTGTGTCCATAATGATGCCCAGGGCACCTTCCAGTTCGCCTATGGTGTATCCGGTTCCGTAGGCAGCCCTTTCCAGCAGTTTGCGTGCGGAGAGCGTGCCATTATATACTATACTCGGGTAGAGCGTTTCCTTTTCACCGTCCTTTGTGGTAAGGGCAGGTTTCTTCTTCAAGTCGTAGAATGCCATGAATCGTTTCTTTAGATATTCTTAATTAAAGAACTAACTTCAGGCGGTGCATAAATTAACTCCATGCAGTGCGATGATTAATTCCCCTTTATTAATAAAAGAAGTGGGTTGGTTGCAGCAAGCCTATCGGGTGTTTGTAATCAGCCAATGGGCTGTTTGTAACCAACTCATCGGTTGCTTACAAACAGCCCATTTCTTTTATGCGGTAAAGGTACTTAATTTATTAGGTGAAAGCAATTAAATCATGAATAGTTTGAAGTTAATCTTCAAACAGAAGTGTTTCAACTCTTTGGCAGGGCGTGTGATGAGGCAGAATGGATCGGAGATATACCAGTGTACAACTTCTGCACCGTCACGCTTGTCTGTGTTGGTGACAGGTACTTCTACTGTGAATTTTTCATTGCGCTTGATGTCGGCTTTTGAGAGAGCTTGATGTCACCGTAGCTGAAAGTGGTATAGCTCAAACCCGAACGTCCGCTGGCTAGTGCCAATACAATCGGTGTTCCGGCTTTCATTACTTTTTTGAATATATATTTGGAAAATATACAATAAAGCTATACCTTTGCACCCAAATTCGGAACAATGATGAAACATTTATGTACATATAATCCTCTGAAACGTGCGCTGCAGAATGAAAATAACTGCTGCTGTAGCGTCGTATATGTACATTGGTTCAGTGGTTTCATCTAAATACCTCTATAAATCTTTTTCTTTTCAGCCGGATATGCTGTCCGGTATACTGTTTTTCAATTACTAACTTTTTGTAATTGCGGTTTTTGTTATATTCTTGCCAATCGGAGTAAAGCGTAAAAACTTCGCTGTGCGGCAAGCAAGTAAACTGCGTACTGACTAAACTGAAATAGATATGTTTAAAATACTTGGCCTGATGTTTCTGGGCATAATTATCGGTTACGGCTTGCGCCGCATTTCGCTTTTGCGCAAAGTGGAGGTGTCTATATCTTATACGGTGTTCCTGCTGCTGTTTGTGCTGGGTGTCACCATAGGTTCCAACAAGCTGATTGTAGATAATCTCTTTTCTTTTGGCTGGCAAGCGGTGCTGCTGGCGTTGTCCGCTACGGTGGGCAGCATCTTGGCTTCATGGATTGTATTAAAGTTGTTTTTCACTTCTAAAAAGAAAAAGGTATGAAAGATAGTTTGATTGTATTGGGAGTTTTTGTGGGCGGATGCCTTTTGGGAGCCTTGGGATATTTCCCGGTAGAGCTGAAGACGGGTAATATGTCTATATATATATTGTATGCGTTGATGTTCCAGATTGGTATCAGTATCGGTTCGAACAAGGAACTGAAGAGTATGATTTCCCAGCTTCGCCTGAAGTTTCTGCTGATACCGCTAGCTACTATCAGCGGGACCCTGGCTTTTTCCGCACTTGCCAGTCTGCTGCTCAGCCGCTGGAGTATCTTCGACTGTATGGCGGTGGGAAGCGGCTTTGCTTATTATTCCCTGTCATCCGTGCTGATCACACAGTTCAAGGAAGCTTCAATCGGTCTTCAGCTGGCTACGGAACTGGGTACTATCGCTTTGCTGGCGAATATCTTCAGGGAGATGATGGCTTTGCTGGGTGCGCCATTGCTTGCGCGGTATTTCGGGCGGTTAGCGCCTATCTCGGCGGCAGGCGTCAATTCGATGGATGTGATATTGCCTGTGATAACCCGCTATTCGGGGAAAGACATGGTTCCCATAGCCATATTTCATGGCTTGCTCATTGATATGAGTGTACCGTTTTTCGTTTCTATATTTTGCAGGCTATGACGGCTGGTCCGTTTTTCCTACGCTTATTTCGTTCTCTGCGCCGGGCTCTATACCTGGTTCTATGCCATCCTCTATACTGTCCTCTATGCTGTCCTCATCACCGGGCTCTTCATCAGGCGTTTCTTCTTCGTCTGCAAACGGGTCCGGTCGTTGAGGCCCATATCCCATGAATGCCAGTGAGCAGATTGTGCCGGCTATGGCGCCGCTAAGGTGTCCTTCCCAAGAGGTGGTTTCTTTGGCGAAGAACGGGAACATATTCCAGACGAGTCCTCCATAGAGAAAAGTTACTAATAAGGATATAGCGATCAGCGGTACATGCTTTCGCAAGATGCCACTGAAAAACAGGAAGAAGGCGAGTCCGTAAATGATTCCGCTGGCCCCGATGTGCCATCCGGGTTTACCTATAAGAAAGGTGAAAGCTCCGCAGCCTATCCAGATAGCAAAGAAGATGTAGGAAGCTATGTGCCGGTAGAAGTAGAACAGACACCACGACAGGAAGAACAGCGGCAATGTGTTTGCCAATAAATGCCTCCAGCTGCCATGCACCAGCGGATGGGCAAAAATACCGAATACTCCTCTCTGCTCCATAGGATACACGCCCAACCTCCTGAAATCCCAATCCATGCCCACTTCGAGGAACTTCAGTAAGTAAAGAATAAAAAGGAGGAATAACGGTATAACCGCGGCCAGGGCTATCCGGCGTATATCATGCTTCATATTTTAGTACGGGCTTCTTTAATTATTGTGCAATGCTACAAATAATTTAAGTAAAAATGAAAATAAATGAACTTTTTATTTTGCGTATTGTCTTTAATTTGTATTTTTGGGCATCACTATCATACCCGTAAACATAGTAGGCGAGGTATGGAGCATGATACCTGAACAATTAACCTTTAAATAATGCACAACTATGAGTTATTTACGATTTGACAAGACTCTGATGATCAATCTGGAAGAATCTTTACCAAGGGAGATACTCCGGACAAATAAGTCAGGTGCCTATCATTGTACAACGATTGTAGATTGTAACACACGCAAATATCACGGACTGTTGGTGATCCCTGTCCCCAATCTCGACGATGAGAACCATGTGCTGCTATCTTCTTTGGATGAAACGGTAATTCAGCACGGTGCGGAGTTTAATCTGGGCTTGCATAAGTATCAGGGAGATCACTTCAGTCCCAATGGACATAAGTATATCCGTGAATTCGATTGCGAACATATCCCGGCGACGACTTACCGTGTAGGAGGTGTTATCCTCCGTAAAGAAAAGATTTTTGTACATCACGAAAATAGGATTCTGATTCGTTACACCTTGGTGGATGCCCACTCGGCTACCACGTTGCGTTTCCGCCCTTTCCTGGCGTTCCGCAGCGTACGCGAATATACGCACGAAAATCAGCAGGCTAACCGCGACTACCAGTTGGTGGAGAATGGTATAAAGACCTGTATGTATCCCGGCTATCCCGAACTCTTCATGCAACTGAACAAGAAGAATGAGTTCCACTATCAGCCGGATTGGTATCGTGGTATCGAGTACCCCAAAGAACAAGAGCGTGGATACGACTTCAATGAAGACCTGTATGTTCCAGGCTATTTCGAGGTGGATATAAAGAAAGGGGAGAGCATTGTCTTCTCCGCCGGTATCTCCGAAGTATCTCCGCGCAAGTTGAAACAGACTTTTGAAGCGGAAGTGGAAGACCGCACGCCGCGCGACAGTTTCTACCATTGCCTGGTGAACTCGGCGCATCAGTTCCATAACAAGCAGGGCGACAATCACTATGTATTGGCTGGATATCCCTGGTTCAAGTGTCGTGCCCGTGACTTATTTGTCTCCTTGCCCGGTCTGACACTGGCTGTAGATGAGCAAGACGAGTTTGAAGACGTCATGCTGACGGCCGAAAAGGCCATCCGTGAGTTTATCAGCGGAGAACCTGCCACCTATAAGATATATGAAATGGATGACCCGGACGTCCTGTTATGGGCAATCTGGGCTTTGCAACAATACGCCAAGGAAACTTCGCGTGAACAGTGCCGCCAGAAGTATGGCAAATTGCTGGAAGATATCATGGACTACATCCGTAGCCGCAAGCATGACAATCTCTTCCTGCATGAAAATGGCTTGCTTTATGCCAATGGAACGGAGAAAGCCGTCACCTGGATGAACTCTACAGCTAACGGACGCCCCGTCACTCCGCGTACGGGATATATTGTAGAGGTAAACTCTTTATGGTATAACGCACTTCGTTTTATTGCTGATTTGGTTCGTGAGGGTGGCAATGTCCATCTGGCAGACGGACTGGACGCACAGGCCGAAGTGACCGGAAAGTCCTTTGTAGAGGTTTTCCGTAATGAGTGCGGTTATCTGTTCGACTATGTGGATGGATATATGATGGACTGGAGCGTCCGCCCCAATATGATATTTACCGTTGCTTTCGATTATTCCCCGTTGGATCGGGCACAGAAGAAACAGGTGCTTGATATCGTGACGAAAGAGTTGCTTACACCGAAAGGTCTGCGTACTCTCAGTCCGAAGAGCGGAGGATATAATCCGAATTATGTCGGTCCTCAGACTCAGCGAGATTATGCTTATCACCAGGGTACGGCCTGGCCGTGGCTCATGGGCTTCTACATGGAGGCATACCTGCGCATCTATAAGATGAGTGGTGTGTCATTCGTAGAACGCTACCTGATAGGCTTTGAAGATGAGATGACGAGTCATTGTATTGGTTCGCTGCCCGAACTCTTTGATGGTAATCCGCCGTTCAAAGGTCGTGGTGCAGTCTCCTTTGCCATGAATGTGGCGGAGATACTGCGCATCTTGAAGTTGTTGTCTAAGTATAATTTATAAGAGGAGGAACGAAAATGAAAGTTTTAATGTTTGGATGGGAGTTCCCCCCGCATATCCTAGGTGGCTTGGGAACTGCCAGCTACGGTCTGACGAAAGGAATGTCCCAACAACAGGACATGGAGATTACTTTCTGTATTCCGAAGCCGTGGGGCGATGAGGACCAGAGTTTTTTGCGTATCATAGGTATGAATAGCACTCCGGTAGTGTGGCGTGATGTAAATTGGGATTATGTTAAGGGACGCGTAGGGTCTTATATGGACCCGCAGCTTTATTATGATTTGCGTGATCATATTTATGCTGATTTCAATTATCTGAATACCAATGATCTCGGATGTATTGAGTTTTCCGGACGTTATCCGGACAATCTGCACGAAGAGATAAACAACTATTCCATCGTAGCGGGTGTCATAGCCCGTCAGCAGGAATTTGAAATCATTCATTCACACGACTGGCTGACGTATCCTGCGGGTATCCATGCAAAGCAGGTATCGGGCAAACCGTTGGTAATCCATGTACATGCCACTGACTTCGACCGTAGCCGTGGCAATGTGAATCCTACTGTTTATGCCATTGAGAAAAATGGTATGGATCATGCCGACCATATCATGTGTGTGAGTGAGCTGACTCGCCAGACGGTTATTAATAAGTATTTCCAGGATCCTCGTAAAGTATCTACCGTGCATAACGCTGTTTCTCCGCTTCCGCAAGAGATACAGGACATCGTGCCGCAGAAGAAGCCGAATGAAAAAGTCGTGACTTTCCTGGGACGTATCACAATGCAGAAAGGACCCGAATATTTTGTGGAGGCTGCCGCCATGGTATTGCACCGTACACGTAATATTCGCTTTGTGATGGCCGGTAGTGGTGATATGATGAATCAGATGATCCGTCTGGTGGCTGAACGTGGCATTGCCGACCGTTTCCACTTCCCCGGCTTTATGAAGGGTAACCAGGTGTACGAGATGTTGAAAGCAAGTGATGTGTATATCATGCCGTCCGTTTCGGAACCTTTCGGTATATCTCCGTTGGAAGCCATGCAGTGCAGTGTGCCTACTATCATTTCCAAGCAGTCCGGTTGTGCCGAAATTTTGGATAAGTGCATCAAAACCGACTATTGGGACATCCACGCTATGGCAGATGCTATCTATGCCATATGTACTTACCCTGCGCTCTACGAATATCTGCGCGATGAGGGAAAGAAAGAAGTGGACGGCATTAAGTGGGAAGATGTCGGCCTGAAGGTGCGCCGCATCTACGATGAGGTTATTAAACAATATAATAGATAATAATTAAACAATATAGATATGAGAACCATCTGTCTTTATTTTGAGATTCATCAAATCATTCACCTGAAACGTTACCGTTTCTTTGATATAGGTACTAATCATTATTACTATGATGATTATGCCAACGAGTTCAGCATTAACGAAGTGGCTGAGCGTTCCTATATTCCTGCGTTGAGTGCGCTCATTGAAATGGCTAAGAACTCCGGTGGCGCGTTCAAAGTGGCTTTATCCGTTTCCGGTGTGGCTTTGGAACAATTGGAGATTCATGCGCCGGCTGTCATTGATTTGTTGCACCAGTTGAATGATACCGGTTGCTGTGAGTTCCTGGCTGAACCTTATTCGCATGGTCTTTCTTCTTTGGCAAATGAAGATTGCTTCAAGGAAGAAGTGAAACGCCAGAGTGCCAAGATGAAGCAAATGTTCGGCAAGGCGCCGAAAGTGTTCCGTAATTCCAGCTTGATTTATTCCGATGAAATTGGTGGACTGGTTGCAAGTATGGGCTTTAAAGGTATGCTGACTGAAGGTGCTAAGCACGTGCTGGGGTGGAAGAGCCCGCATTATGTATACCATTGCAGTCATAACCCGAATCTGAAACTGTTGTTACGTGATTTTAAACTGTCGGATGATATCAGTTTGCGTTTCTCTAATTCGGAATGGAATGAATATCCGTTGTTTGCTGATAAGTATATTGGCTGGATCGATGCTCTGCCGCAGGAAGAACAGGTCATCAATATTTTCATGGAATTAAGTGCGCTGGGTATGGCTCAACCGCTTTCTTCTAATATCCTGGAATTCCTGAAAGCTCTGCCTGCTTGTGCCAAAGAAAAAGGCATCGCATTCTCTACGCCGACTGAGGTTATCACCAAATTGAAGTCTGTGTCTCAGCTGGATGTTCCTTATCCGATGTCCTGGGTAGACGAGGAGAGAGATACCAGTTGCTGGTTGGGTAACAGTATGCAGCGCGAAGCCTTCAATAAACTGTATAGCATTGCTGAACGTATTCATCTCTCCGATGACCGTCGTATCAAGCAAGACTGGGATTATTTGCAGGCAAGCAACAACTTCCGTTTCATGACGACGAAGAACAGTGGTGTAGGCTTGAACCGGGGCATATATGAGTCTCCTTATGATGCGTTCACCAATTACATGAATGTTTTGGGCGACTTTATCAAACGTGTAGAGTCTCTTTATCCGATGGATATAGACAATGAAGAATTGAATGCTTTGCTGACGACTATCAAGAATCAGGGTGATGAGATTGATGAATTGCACAATGAAGTGGAAAAGTTGCAGGTAAAGCTGGAAAAGGAGAAATCTGAGAAGCCGGCAAAGGTCAAAGAAGCGGCTGCAAAAGCTAAAGCTCCTGCTGCAAAGAAACCTGCTGCAAAGAAAACGACCAAGAAGGAAGCTGCCAAGTAGCTTCTCCTGGAAAGTAATATCACAATAAAAAAGCCTTCCGTTCAGTTGAGCGGAAGGCTTTTTTGTTACCTTTACTTTTTATTGAGAAAGAGCTTATTTATTGAATGTGGTATAAGTTACTTCCAATTGTAGCGGATTCTTCACCTTTCCACCCTCTTCAGCCGGACCACCTTTCAATTTTGCATATCCCGGTTGCAGATCATTCTGGATACCTGTCATGGTTTTCTGACCAGTGCTGCTGTTCTGATCGTAAGTGATTGAAACAGGAATCAGGTATACCGTGCTCCAGTCTTTTTCCCATTCTTCTTCGTTCCATGTAGCTGTAGGATCAGCATCAGCTTCTTCTTTCGCCTTTTTCTTGGCAGCATCCTTTTCTTTAATGCAAGTAGTTACCAAACGGGCTATGTTGCTGAATGTGTACTGATTGGTTGCTACGCTATTATGCTCAACGGTAAATGACGTAAGATTGTCCGGTAGCTTATTCTCTTCAAAGAAGCTCTTGAATTCCATTTTACGTAATAGTAATACATACCGGGGAGCACTCATGCTGAATTCATTATCACTTTTTTCATTGTAATTGGTGAAAGTCAGTTTCACGGCATTGAGCGTATCACCAGCCAGTTCCTTGTAAATATCATCGTAGGGCAAAACCGCTTCTGTGAAGATTCCGGCAGGGGATTTGATATAAGTCCACTCATTTTCGTTTTTGACGATATCTTCAACTTTCTTTGAATTCTCAAATCGGTTAGCCTGAATAACCTCCTTGGTAGAAGCAAATTCTGTCATCCATGTTTGAGCAATGGAATCTTCGCCGACGTGCCCTTCTTGTTTGCGTTTATAAGGAATATTTGTAGTATCATTCAATACATAGAATTCGTATTGCATCTGAAGGTCTACACGGTCTATATAAAGTATGGTTCCGTCACCATAATCACTCTTGAGGTAAATACCTCTAAATACATTCTCTATAAATGTCTCGGAATTTGCGAAGTCGGAGGCAGGTCTGTTATACCAATCATCTCCATACTTTTCCTTGTCGAGTGTGAAATCTATATGGGGATAGTAGGTCAGATCACCGTTGCTGTCCGTTGCATATCTTTCTTCATCGGTTACACTTGTATCGTAAGCGGTGTAAGCTCTCCGGCCTAATAAATCAGTCGGCTTATAATACTTTGCCGGGTCAATATTGGTGTAGCGGTTACGATCCAGTTTCTCAGATAGTTCGTATGCACTCATACGACAAGCATTTAAAGAGTCTCCAAACCAAGAGGAATAGTAGACACGCAAGCGTACTCCTGTTATTCTGTTCTTTGTTAATCTTCCTGTCTTCTTTTCAAAATCGTATTCTTCCGGGAATTTGAAACCATCTCTACAGTTTAACTCTGTCAGGAAGCTGGCTTCATAAGAACCGAACTTGGAATCCGTGAAACGTCCTACATAACCTGTACTGGTCTTGGCAAATACCGAATCGGCAAATACCGATCTTGTCACCACATTGAACGTTGTCGTATGCGCGGAAATACCATCAGAACCGGGTAACATCCCTATTCCTAATGTACCGGTATTATCATCGCAACCAAAGAAAGTAAGAGTTGCCGTCAAAAGCAGAGCTCCTAAATACTTAACTTTCATAGTTTTCTTTGTTATCTTATTTATTTTTGTTCAGTTTCCCACACTTTGTCGTAGAACTCATTGCAAGCATTGGCAAAAGTTTCGGGAGTTTGAAATTCCAGTATCGGTTTTCCGGATTGACGGGCATATTCCAGCACCTCTTCGTTGACGTTTTCACTTTGCTGGATAACGCCGTCCGAGTAATCAATAGCCAGTTTACACAATGTGGCATAATCCACCGGAGTCTTCAGGTTGGCTACATCTTTCTTTGCAACACCTTTCAATATCAATCTGTTCACAAAGTCAGCATTGAATGATTCTTTGAAGTCATCTTCGAAGACAGAGAATACCACTTTGGCATCACGGAATGAAGGCTCGTCCTTATATGCTTTCTTAATATACAAAGGAGCTAAGGCTGCCATCCAGCCTTGGCAATGAATGATATCCGGGCACCAGCGCAACTTCTTCACAGTTTCCAGCACACCACGTGCGTAGAAAATAGCGCGGCTGTCATTATCTTCATATTCCACACCATTTTCATCGGCAGCTTGCAGGCGGTTCTGGAAATAATCATCGTTGTCGATGAAATAAACCTGCATGCGGGCAGATTGGATGGAAGCAACTTTAATAATGAGGGGGTGGTCGGTATCGTCAATAATCAGATTCATACCGGAAAGACGTATCACTTCATGCAATTGGTTCCTGCGTTCGTTGATATTCCCCCATTTAGGCATGAATGTTCTGATTTCTCTGCCTTTTTCCTGGATTGCTTGAGGTAGGTGTCTGCCTACAAGGGACATTTCGGATTCTGGTACGTAAGGAGTAATCTCTTGGGTA
>OGZX01002183.1_pt1 | contig 16564 bp, 7 predicted proteins | sample 1576881 | NCBI WGS metagenome assembly OGZX01 (sample SAMEA3541542, study PRJEB24748) | human gut metagenome | biome: human gut; feature: human-associated habitat; material: faeces | place: China | collected 2012
AGAAAGTTGCTCTCTTCGGACTTGGTGACCAAATCGGTTATCCCGATAATTTTGTGGATGGCCTGGGAATACTGGCTGATGCTTTTGAAAAGGCAGGAGCTGTTCTTGTCGGATTTACGTCTGCCGAAGGTTATTCATTTAACCATTCAAGAGCTTTGAGGGATGGTAAATGGTGTGGGCTGGTGATTGATATAGAGAACCAGTCGAAGCTGACGGATAAACGTATAACGGACTGGTGTGAACAGTTGAAAGAGGAATTTTGATATAATATGAGGGGCTCGTTAGAGAGCCCCTTATTTTATATTACTTTGATTCCATCAGGAGCTTTGACCGTAGAAACTATTTTCCCATCAGCTCCTTTGACATGCTTGATGTAGACTATCCCCAATGGAGTAGGGAAGGTGCCTTCCGCCCATTCCAAATCACCAAGATGGGGAGTTATGCGAAGAGTTTTACAGCCTGCATCCACTATCTCAACACCTAAAATATGCTGTGTCATCCAAGGGGTAGGGCCGGAAGCCCAGCCGTGACAGAAGCTATGTCGGAAACTGGGATAACAATAATCGCCGAAATCTCCATGAATATCATCTTTGCCCTCGGGAACGAAATCATCCAGTCTGGCGGCATTATGGGTCCAGTCCAGATTGAAATCTTCCCAAAAAGTGGTTGCTCCTAAATCTAACATTCCTCCCCAGTACTGACGGATAATGTCAAGAGCTTGCTGGTATTCGCCTGCTTGTGCAAGGGCCTGCAACATGTAGTAGCCATAAAAAGTGGAAAAGTCCTTGGCACCATCTACTGAGATAACTTCGCTGCATGCTTGCTCGGGCTTCATTAATCCTGCGATGGACATTAGTGCGGCTGCTTGTTTCAAACCGTTAGGTTGTTTTATTTGTTTTTTCAGTCGCTTGGATATGGCACGGCATTTTTTTGCATGTTCTTGTTCTTCCAGTAGATTGCATAATACCTCTGCATCTTTCAAAGCCCAGCTAAGCAATGCTCTGCATCCTGCTTCAACCCCCGGCTGATTAGGACTTGACGGCCAATCCAGAAAACGTTGTTTTGCCAGATTTTCATTGCCTTCCTCGTCTACACATTCATCTATGCGGTCGATAACTCCGGTGATGTAGGCGCGATGGTGAAGTAAGAAATCAATGTTTCCATTATGCATATACCATTCGTGCTGGATAATCAGGTACCACATTGAATAAGTACTGATGCCATTCAGCCATTGGGGCAGGGGAAACTGTTCGCAAGCCAGGTCTATGCTCTTGTTTACTACTTCGTTATGCCCGAATACGCTCATAATGGTTGCTACTTCGGGGTGCATGTCGCCCAGCCATATCAGGCGGTCGCGCTTTATGCCATCCCATAAATATTCCTGCATATTCAGGTGGACGGTGTATGCTCCGGTCATCCATATATCATTCAGACGCTGATCGTTGCAACGGAATGAACCCAGATAAGGGATATTCCGGTAGCGGAAAATGGCGGGAGCTTCTTTCAGATAGATAGTCATATCGGGAGATAGACAGTCGATACGGATGAAGCGGAATCCGGTGCTTCCTATTTCAATTTGTCCGTCACTTGGAACCTGCATAACCATATCACGCATGGCATGGTCGTTTGTGGAATATCCCTTTCTCCGTTTGCCGCCATCATTCTGGCTACAGGCCTCACTTACGGATTCTCCGAAACGAATGCGTACAGAAGCTGTTCTCCAAGGTTTTGCCGAACCTAATACAAGTTTTAAGCCTCCGTGCAACTCCCGTCCATAATCCAGTAGGATGGAAGCTGTATCACTTTTTGTGGTATGCATGGAGCACATGTTCTTTCTGCCAAGTTCCGCTTGTCCCGTACCGGGAAGAAGCAGTACTTCCGCATTGCTGACTAAAGAGTCGTTGCTAATCCACATGACCTTTTGAGGAGGTACATATAGGCGTGTCATTTCATCCGTATGAATGTTCAGACTATCTGCACCAAAAACGGGAGGAACGTAAGTCTGGGCTTTTGCTACTCCTGCTATGCATAAAGCTATTGCTGTTATTGCTACTCTTATCATACAAATTCTTTGTTACTGTCGTTTACTTAACTTAAAGCAATCAATATCCGGTGCCCATCCGAAGTTGTTTCCCATACGGATTACGTTGTTACCGGCTACTAAAGTTACAGGAATGGTTACGGATGTTACTTTTTCTTTGTTGCCGCTATTCAGGTCTTTTATTTCTGTCTTGGTTCCATTTACAGATACTTCCAGTTTCCTGTTTTTGTCGCAGCTATAATAAATAGTCATATCATATTCGCCCCCTTTCTCACTGTACACTTCTTTCCATTCCGCAATATTTTCTTCACTGCCTCCGATATTTGATACTTTCATCTTGCCGGAACAAGCCGGAGATGCGGCATAGAATATTTGTTTAGGGTTCTTGCCCAAGTCATCATAACAAGGTAAATAGGCCCATTCTGCCTCATAGAAAGTCGGTTCCAGGCGCTTTTCTGCTTCCAATCTCCATATTGCAACGCTATGTGGGGAAACTGATAACCGGATGGTGTCTGTCATATCTTCCAAATCCTTGCATTGTATCACATCGCGAACTTTTACCGTTCCACCCATTTCCAGTTTTTCGAAAGGTACATTGAAGTTGCATACCGTATCCGATGGATTATATAAAGCAACAGCACGCACAAGTCCCCGTTTTTGTTCAAGGTCTTTCACCAGTACATACTCTTCAGCCTCATGCTGTACCACGTATGCTTGCAGTCCTAACGGATCCTGATTCAGTGCTATCAACTCCTTATTCTTCAGCAAAGCCAATGAAGCTTCGGGAATGGTTGTCATATCGCAACCGATAAGCAGGGGCGAGCTCATGATACACCACATTCCAAAATGTACTTCTTCCTCTGCCTGCTTCAATCCGCGACCGACTTCCAGCATATCCATGTCATTATAATGCCCTTCACCGGCATAAGCTGATAAATAGAGATTCTTTCGGATAATATTCTTCACGGACTCCCAGCGGGGACGTATATCCGGACTGATGCGCCAGGAACGCGCCATGCTTTTTGCCCAAGTACCAGGGAAAGCCCATCGGCAAATATTAATGGAAACATCGGTGCGTCCGGTATTCTTGATTGCTTCGCAAATGGTTGCGTAACGCTTTTCTTCATCAAGCCCTAATTCTCTACCACCGCAATAATCTATCTTGATGAAGTCATAGTTCCATTCTTTCAGATAAAGGTCTATATCCTGTTGCTCGTGCCCGTAGAGACCGGAGCCAACTCCATTGGCATCATCGTCGTAAATAGAACCGCAGGTGTTGTCGCCTGCATCCGAATAGATACCTGCTTTCAGACCTAATGAATGGATATAGTCGGATATAGGTCTCATGCTATTAGGAAAACGTTCGGGATGTGCATGCATTTTTCCTGTTTCATCACGCCAGCCGAAAAATCCGTCATCCACGTTTATATATAGATAACCGGCGTCTTTCAACCCATGAGTAACTAACGCATCCGCTTGTTTCTTTATCAATTCCTCGTTGATATTCACATGATAGGTGTTCCAGGAACTCCAACCCATCAGGGGTGGTGAGAAGGATTCCTGCGTGATCTTTTCATTTGTTGATGTGCAGGAGCTTGCAGCAAGTATAAGAGCAAGAAGCGCTCCTGTCATAAAATGTCTTTTCATAAGTATTTTTACTTTTATGTCCGAAAGTTAATCAATTAATTTGAATTTGTATGTACCTGGCTTCCTTAATGTTAATGGCTTACCTTCTCCTTTGGTGATAACCTTAACTATACAACCATTGGGAATTTCGATTGTACTTTCGCCGGTTGCATTCAGTTTTACACTGATAAAGCCTTCTTTGACGGGAATCCTTGAGGTTATCCATTTGAGGTGTAAAAGTTCAGGCTTAATGGTGTATTCATTGGGCTTTTCTGTCGATTGGCTGAAACCAATAAGCCCGTTTAAGGTGCCTACTACCGCAGGCACTCCGTTGGCGCCGTGGCAAAGGCTTAAACCGTAAGGACGTCTGTAAAACTCCAGTTGCTTGGCTCTTGAAGCCTCTGTCTGGAAGTTTTCGGGAAAGCGGGTATGTCCTTGATCCATCCAATCGCCGAATACACGGTACATGAAATCCCATAACTCCTTTACCCGTCCTGCCTTGGCATATGCCAGGAATTCATATCCTTTTTCGTAGCTGACAGTGGTATAATAATGGGGCAGATTGGGAAGGATATTCTCGAATAAGTTGTCATAATGTTCTTTCGGAAATATGTCTGCTAGGATAGCCCAATATTGTGCATGATGTGAAATTCGCTTGTCAATAGTGGTGCCGTCATTCATCGTGCCATTGATGAATGCTTTTCTTTCATCATCCCAGAAGTGTTTGAATATCTTTCTCTTTAAATCTTGTGCCAGCTTATTGTACTTGTTTGCAAGTGCTTTCTCTTTCCATAAGTTGGCAAAGTAAGCACCTGTCATGTAATTGTAATACAACATGATCTGTGCATAAGCAGCCACACCTTTTCGCGCAGGACCATTGTAGGTAGACCATCCCGGAGTATAACCGAACTGTCTGTCACCATAGTTACCATGTACAAACCCGTTCTCATCAACGATGGAAGCATAAAAGTCAAGTAGTTGGGTAATCCGGTCTTTGTATTGGAGGGAGGTTGTTAAATCTCCGAAACGCAGGTAATTCTGCTTTAACCCAAATAGTGCGTGGAGCGGATAGTCGGGTATACCTATATCGGATAGTTTGGGATTAAGCGGCATCAGTGCTATGGATATTCCGTTTTTTGAAACCTGTTGATCACCGAACAGGTAGTCGCCTCCCAGTGTGCTGACCAGTGCATCCATCGACCAGGGGAGGAAATCACGTTTCACTCCATCCAGATAGAAGCGGTGCATACTGGTGTGAAGTGTAGCGCTACTCATTTTGAACAGATTGTTGATGTACTCATCATCCGTTTCAAACAGCATCTGATATTCTACCGGCCACATGGAGGCATCAAATTTTAGGGAAGTAATTTCAGCACCTTCATCACATTCAAGAGAAGCATATCTGAGTGCACGTTCAGGTATGCTGATGACACTGCCTGTTTCTGACAATTTGATGGGAGGCAACGGGTATTGTTCCAGCTTCTTGTCATCGCTTTCCAGAGCTTCTTCCGGAGTTTCACCTACTCGTACGGTTACAGTGCCTTTTCCCTTTGCCTGAAAAGTGAGAGTACCGATTTCCAGATGAAAAAAGTCTATCAAAGCATAGCCGTTCTTGCCGATTTGTACTCCATCTGTTCCAATGGTTTTGGCATTACGCATTGGAAGAATTTCTTGTGGCTTGATTTGAGCGATTATGTTTTGAGGAGCATCTGGTCGAGTGGCGGGCTTATTATACATGGAGGCACTCTCAGGAATGCTCCAGTAGTTTTTATCCATACTGACTTGCCATTCATTTGGATTTTCCATACCGTCACCTTTTAGTATAATGCAAGGCAAAGAATCGTTCGTTATCACTTCAAATAAAAGGGAAGATTTACCTGCGGGCAGTGTTATCTGCTTATTAGTTGTGGATTGTTTTATTCCATTGACGTAAAGGATAATATCGGATGGGCCTTCCCAACGAAGATTATTTTCCTTGTGCAATTTTATTTCTCTTTTGAAATAAGCGCGGTTGTTTTTAGCAAAGAACTTTCCCGGGTATCCTACGTTCACACAGCGTTCTTTGGAAATTTTGGCTGATTGTTGTTGATAGAAGGCGGCTAATTGTCCCGGATACCACATATAATTACTGTTCCATTCTTCCTGGGAAGGTGCTGGGATTACCGTGACTTTAGAGTCTAATAGGGGGTCGAATTCTTTGATTTGAGCATAACAGTTAATGGTGGTTACCCAAAAAATGCCTGCTATTAATTTTAGTCTTTTATTCATGTCTTTAATGGATATAGTTTAATTTTTCTCATAATTCCTTTGTTAGTTACCTGCAGGTTTTTCCGAGCGATCTATCGGTGTTGCTGGCCAATAGAAATTTTGCCAGTTGTCATAATGCTGGGGAAGAAAATCCTGCCAGTTCGGGCGGAGATATTTTACAAGTTCAAGATTATTAGATTTCAATCCCATGATAACAAGTTTACATATCTCATATGCCCCGAAAGCGTTGCTATGAGTATCATCTTTGAGTTCCTTTTTCTGACCGGGATAACTGTTTGCAGGATAGTGCACAAAAAGTCTTTTACTGAGCGAATCACCCATTGCATTATATAGTTCGGTAGTAGACATTGTAAGATCTATGAGTGGCAATCTTTCACGTTTAGCTATGGTGCGAATGGCCTTAGGGTAGTCACCGTGAGTTGCATTGATTTTTCCATTCTTGAAATTGCGGCGTTCCGTAGGTGTAGCCAGGATGATATTTGCTCCCTTTGGACGTAGTCTGTCGATGAATTGTTTCAGATTATACGTGAAGTTGTACCATGCACCGCTGCCCGGATTACTATCTTTTTCATCATTGTGCCCAAATTCTATCAATACATAATCTCCAGGTTTGATTTCTTGTACTATCTTTTCCAATCGATTTTGGACAATAAACGATGTCGTACGCAATCCACTCATGGCAATATTCTCAACCGAAACATTTTCATCAAACCAGTAAGGCAATATTTGTCCCCAACTGGTATAAGGTTCCCCATCCTGATCTGTTACAGTAGAATTGCCACAAAGCCAAATTTTTGTCTTTGGTTGGTTGGGTTCAATTTTGATTCTGCTTACAGCCGGCCTTTCACCATTGAATTCTAACGTTAATCGGTTATCCCAACCCCAGTCTTTTTTTTCGCGGTTTTGCAATTCAACCGTTTTTTGACCGTCAATATACGGGGTTCGTACGTTTACGTTAAACGTTGCATTCCGTAACTCACCTTTTTGGGTTGTCATTCTCTCTACGACCATTCGTCGCGTTTCTGCTCTTAAAGCTGTTATGCCGGCATATTGTCGGCTACCGATTGTTACTGTTACTTTATAGTCTCCTTCGGGAACCTTGACGGAAAAAAACATTGGCAGATTGTGCTTCTTAGACACAGCCGAGGTGCCTCGGTCATAGCCGAAACCGATATCGTCATTATAACAAGGTTGTGGCTTACTCATATCAAAGTCAAAACTTAGAGTCTGACCATAGATGGCAGTAACAAGATGAGCCACAGGCAATAATAAAATTAGTAGAATGACAATTTTCTTCATTTTTCAATATATTTCTATTGTTATTTCTTCTAATTGATGATTGTTTTCAGACGAAGAGTTCCTTTTAAACTTGCTGAAGTAACATTTAGTTTCACTTCACCTGTTTCCCGATTACTGCGGAGGATAATTTGCATACGTCCTTGATGCATCCGTTTGGTAGTGATGCCATTGAAAAGATCGGATGTATAATGGTCGCTGTTGTCCAATGCTACTAACCGGGCAGAACCTTCTATTTGCAAGGTAAGCGGTTCGTTGTATGTCCACACGGGGCGTCCTTTTTTATCAACTGCTGTGACATTGATGTATTGCAAGTCCATACCATCGGCTTTCCAGTCGGTTGGTGTTTCCGCTTCTATCTTGAGTGCTACAGCTTTTTCTGCACTTTCAATGCGATGACGAGCAACTTCATTTCCATTTTTATCGCGGGCAATAGCCTCCAGTGAGCCACCATTGCCATATGGGACATCTTTCCAATAGATCATATTACGCAGATTGATCTTTGTCGTATCGTTTAGCTGGGTGCCTATACTTTTACCATTTACCAATAGTTCTACTGAGTGGGCATTGGTGTAGGTGAAGAGTGATTGCTTGCTGCCCGGTTCGTAATTCCAACGTTCATTAAGTGCCATGCGCCCCACTATCACGTCATTCCAACTGACACTCTCGGCACCGGCTGCATCTACTACACCAATATGTACTTCCGGAACATCTGGCATGAAGGCGGATTTGATAAGATAAGCTTGGGGATAAGGATGCATGGTATGGTCAAAGAATGAATAATTCCATCCTTTTTTGGGCCATTGGTTAGATTCTCCCCAGTATTCGGCAGAGCCCCAATAGGCTATACCTACTGTGCGCTTTTTATCCATGTTATAGAAGGGCTCCAGTAATTTGTTGGTCTCGGCTTCACTTTGAAACAGTATGAGGTCTGGTTTATGCTGAAGATAAGCAGCGTACTTATCCGATTGATAATTGAATGAAGCAATTTCTGTGGCGCAAGCCAGTTCGGGCGGAACAAGATAACTGTCGAAGTCTTTGTCGTGGCGAGTGATGGCACCGGCACGTGCAGGGAACATTGCAACTGTTGTCAGGCGGCTGTCATCAAAACGTTTCACTAATTGATTGAAGATGCGATAGGTGGTGATGCCCCAATCATTAATCCCTTTAAAACCTGCCCATCCTTCACGAATTTGCAACTCGTTGCCTAAACTCCAAAGAATGATTGATGGACGGTTACGGTTACGTTTTATCCACTCTATAATCAGGTCAGACCAAATCTGAGTGAATGGTCGGCGTCCACCCCAATAATCATTATCACTCCATTTGTCTGTCAATTCATCTACAATGAGCATACCTACGCGGTCTGCAATACGGGCGAAACTGTCACTGTAGGGATTGTGCGAACAACGAATTGTATTATAACCGAAAGCTTTCAACTGTAACATCATGCGTTCAATAGCTCTATCGTAAGAAGCAGCCCCTAATGCGCCGAGATCATGATGGTTGGCATTGCCTTGTAGAAATATCTTTTCTCCATTGAGTTTGAAACCAAATTCAGGTGAAAACTCTAACTTGCGGATACCGAATTGTTCTGTAATACTGTCTACTACTATACCATCTGCTACCACAACCACATCTGCACTATACAGCTGCGGTGTATTGCACGACCAGAGTTGTGGGTTCTTCAAAGTTATTGCAGGCAACTTTAACTCAGTACAAGTTTGGTGAGTATGTTTGGGCATGGTGTTATGGGCAGAACCCACAACTTTTCCTTCCGGGTTGCGAACTGTGGTGCGAACCAATACATCATGTTTTTGCCAACCATCTACTTCCACCTGTACGGCAACTATTGCTTTATCCGATGCAACTTCGGGGGTAGTAATGTAAATCCCGTGTCGTGCTATATGGGTGGGATTTTGAACTTGCAGATAAACATCGCGGAACAATCCGCCACCTGTATACCAACGAGAACCTTTTTTAGGACCGGTAGATGCATATACGGCTACTATATTTTCCTTGTCAAAATGCAGATAAGGAGTAAGGTCTGCTTCAATGCCTACATATCCGTAGTCTGTTGAGGCTATCTTGTGTCCATTCAGGTAGACATCACCTAAGTAGATGATTCCCCCGAAATCCATTACTACGCGTTTTCCTTTCCATAATGGAGCTGCCTGGAAAGATTTGCGATACCATCCCTCGCACATAGGTTTAAAGCCGCGTGCACCGCCACCAGCTTGTGTCCACGGTTGTTCAAATTGGAAATCATGTGGCAGGTCAAGAACACGCCAGGAGGAGTCATCTAATGAAGGGGAGGCGAAATCAGTATCCTTATTTTCTTCTGTAACTAACTGAAATTTCCAATCAAAATTGAAAAGTGTTTTTTGCTGCGATACAAATTTTTCTAAAGGTGCATTCACTAAAGGGGCTTTTTCCTGCACATTCTGATATTGTGCCACAATTACACTGCTTGGAATAAGCATTGATAGTAAAGTAATAAGAATGTTTTTCATCGAGTACATTATTATATAAAAAGATTCAAGTCGAATAAATTCAACTGGTTATTATTTTATTGTTTTGCTTGATATTTATCATTATACAAATGTCGGAACTTCAAGAAGGTTAGAGAATGTATTTCAGTTCAAAAAACTGTATTTTTGTACGAAAACAAAAGGGTGTGGAGCTTGAATAGACGATAACTATTAAACTTTTACTTTTTTGTTTGATAAATATCCAAGGGCATTTCAACTAACTATTTGCTGAAATGCCCTTTTTAGAGAATAAGTTAATATCTTATTTTTCAGCAGGCATATCTGGCTCTATCGGCCAATATGGATTCTGATAAAGGGGAGAATTCTCTACGGTTTTATTGTCAGGAGCTGTAAGCATAAACTGTTTTACCATTATAGGGTGCAGGTAATGAGCCATACGCCAAGTCAGGCCGTTATAACAGGTTTGTTTAGAATTCTTCTGATAAGGACGGAGGTATTCACTGGCATTAGGCGAGGAAACATTTGCGGCGTCTGACCCATCATAGAGTAAATCTGTATACCAGGTTTCCATTGGAGAATTCCATAAATGAAAACCTTCTGGTATATAGGGGTGATCGATCAATTGATCCATAGCGCGCCACCTGCATAAATCCATATAACGAAGCCCGTCTCCAATAAATTCGCACCGACGTTCACGACGTATATTATAGAGAGTTGCATCTATCAATTTTCCACCAGAATATGCTCCCCAGTCATTTTCAGCCTCTTTAGTCATATCTGTTAAATTAATGGTCTTTTGAATATTTTCATCTATATGAGAACGACGACGGATAATTTTCCAATATTCTGTAGCTATTTCATCCAGAGCATTGTTTTTTTCATAACTGGCTTCCATGTAATTTAGCAGAGCTTCTGTTGCCCGATAAGCTATGGATGCTGTATACCCTTTTGAATTTGAATAATATTTCTGATGAAAAGGACCTCCTTTGCGGAGGGCATATCCAGTTACATAACGACGTGCACCATCTGTAATTGTAATAAGTGGGTATGTTTCTTCTATATTGGCTGTTTCGCCAATGATATCTTTAACTAAAATATTATGTTGTCCCGGTTCCTTCAGAAAAATCATTAAACGGCTATCTCGATTCTGGCGAACGTCATGTAGGGTTTTGTCCCCCATGTAATATCCATCACCATTGGCATAATTACCATGCGTATAAACAGGAGAACCATCATTCATTAGAAAATTGTTCACAAAACTTCTGGTTATTCCTACTCCGTTATTACCCCAACTCGCACAAACGCACACATTATGTCTGACTAAGTCATAAGCATATTTACGCCATAATAATACTTCATCTACTGAAGATAAGTCTTCTTGAGCAAACATGTCAAAGTAGGGGTTAATGGGATCGCTTACAGACTGTTGCAAGAGACCTGTGTTTACTGCTAACCTGTTTTTATATCGTTCTGCTATATCTTTCGAGGCAGTCATTGCAATATCGAGGAAATAGTCTATTTCACTATCGATACTTCCATTAGGATATTGATAACTGGAACTGTAATCTTTCGATTTCCCTGGCCAGCCATCACCATTGGGGACAAAAGCTGTGTTTTTGAAGTATTTCAGCCAAGTACCCTCAAATAAAGCGACTCGCGATTTCAAAAGAATGGCAGCATCTGTATTGATTCTAGTGGTTGACATACTTTTTGCACTTAGTAGAGTAATGGACTTGTCTAAATCTTGCAGAATAAAGCGGGCTACTTCATTCCGTGGTGAACGTTTATTAGCTTCAGTCAATGTTCCCTTATCGTCAGGTAAGGGTTGAGTAAGAATAGGGAAATCACCAAATAGCTGGTAGCGTTTAAAATACTCACAAGCACGCAAGAAAAATAGCTCACCAATATAGTGCTTAATTTCATTTATATCACCTCTTATCGTATTAGATGTGCCGCTTAAGTTACTTCCATCTGCTGTACTATCTCCGAATTTGGGTAAAACATTAGATAATACAAAGTTGATTTTGTAGATATTATTGAAGTTCCAATTAGTGGTTTCTGCATTGTCTACTTTCCATAAATTTGAGGTAAAGCGGTTGGGAGCATTAACTTCAATTTGGTTATCTGTTGTAGCATCATCTTTATAGATTCCATAAGTGTTCCCAGTTCCATGGGATGGAAGAATGCTTGCGTACAGATTATCAGTGGAAGCTTGAATGTGTGTTACATCTGTAAAATACACATCTGGAGAAATTGTTGCTTCGGGCGTTTCATCCAAATAACTATCACAAGAAACGAAAGCTGTTCCTAATGAGGCTACAAATACAGATAGAATTATATTCTTTGTTTTCATTATTGCTTGTTAATTAAAGGGTTAAACTTAAACCAAATGACCATGTACTTGATAAAGGGTAAGTATTTCCGCCATTACCACCACTAATGGTCTCTGGATCAAATAGAGAAGATAACGATGTTCCTGTCCAAAGATTCTCGCCAGAGATAAAGAAACGACATTTGTTTAAACCTATTCTCTGCATCCATTTAGATGGTAAGGTATAGCCTATTTGAAAGTTCTTTAAACGAATATAGGAAGCATCCTGTAAATATCGTGTTTGTATTTCCTGATTCTTACCGCCATCAGTGAAAATAGGTCGAGGATAATAAGCATCAAGATTAGCAGGTATTACACGTCCCTGTAATCCAATATCTTCCGCACGGAAATAATCTTCATGTTCTTTTAATCCTCGGGCACCCCACATACTCTGAGTTCCGTAAGCGCCAAACAGATAGCCGCAAAAGTTACCACTTCCCCAGAAATCGCGTTTCAGCACTCCTTGAAAGAAGAGCCGTATATCAAATCCTTTCCAGTCAGCATTCAAGTCAATTCCAAAGAAATATCTCGGAGTGCTATTACCTATAACTTTCAAATCACCATGATCATCTAGAGTACCAGCACTTTTGGAAACTTTTCCATCACCGTTTATATCGCGATACATGATGTCACCGGCAGACCATTTGGAACCGATTGCATCTTGTCCTCCATTAGGCAGTGAAAAAAGGTGTGCCTGCATTTCACTTTCGGATTTTGCAATGCCTATTGTTTCCAATCCCCAAATTTCACCAATTTCACGTCCTTCAACATATTTGTTTAAACCGATAGTATTGGTTGCATTACTTGGGTAACTGGTTACGATTGTTTTAGCGTCTGAAAGCGTTAAGTTGGCACTATATCCAAGTCCATTTTTTAAACGGTCCCTCCATCTGACGGATAATTCCCATCCGTTGGTCCTTAAATTACAGTTGTTAGTTTTAGGAGCAGCTGTTCCTAAAGTAGAGGGGAGTTCTGGAGCAAGTCCTACCATACCATCTGTATAGCGGATATAATAATCAAAGCTACCTGTCAAGCGATTATTAAAGAACCCATAATCTAAGCCGGCATCCCAGGTACGAACTTTCTCCCAAGTTAAAGAACTACTAACTAAATCACCTACTTCGGCTGTATTGGGTTTCACGTTATTCTGAAGCCACTCGCCGTTAGATGATTTCAGTGTCATGTTACGATAAGTAGGATACCAGATTGTCGTATTTTGGTTTCCTAATTCACCATAAGATATACGTAATTTAAGTGCGTTGGCGACGTTGGTCAAGGGCTCCCAGAATTTTTCTTGTGCGATGTTCCAACCCAAAGAGAATGAAGGAGACCATTGCCAGCGACTACCGCGACGAAAGCGGGAAGAGCCATCATAGCGCATATTGACCTCTGCTAAGTAACGTCCCATATAATCATAGTTTGCACGACCAAAGAAACCTGCTGTTTTCCATCTTTTCCCATATCCAGTAGCTTCTGTGGCTTTTGCATTTCCTTGTCCGTCCAATCCGGTTGTAATGTCAAAATAAGGCATACCTTCCATCATCACACCATATTTCTTTGTAGAAGAAAATTCTTGTTTCATATCCTCAGTTTGAAAGCCAAACATAATTTTGGTATTATGGATATCATTAAAAGAATGGGAGTATTCACTATAAACATTTAGATTCAAGAAATTTTCCTTAGTCTGATCTTGATAGAGGTAAGAGGTACCATTCGTATTTATTATATTACCTTCTACATCATGATTATAAGTTGGTATTGAGGTCTCTTTAATTGAAGAGTTCATAATACTGTAATTGAACTCTACATGTGTAACCCAGTTTTTGATGGGTTCAATAATTAAAGATGCCTGTTGGTAAAGACGATCTGTCTGCGCATTACGTTTTCCACCTTCGACAAGATTCTGGACAGGATTTGTCCAACCGTTATTAGTGTAATATCCATTAGGATCTTTTACAGGCATATTAGGCCAAGTGGCACGACCTAATTGATCATAAAATGAATTGTTAAAACTGGTAGGTCGCCATACATCGTTACGAGTAAAGCGTGTACTATAATTAAATTTTAACCATTTAGTTAAGTTAGAGTTGATTTTGGCTGTAACATTATAGCGATGGAGTCCATCATCACCTGCTTTTAAGAGTCCTCCTTGATCCAAGTAATTGAAAGAGGTATAATATGATATACTTTCGTTACCTCCATTGAGACTGACATTATGTTCTTGGGAAAAAGTGGAAGACTTATACACTTCATCGTACCAGTTAGTATTAGCCCAAGCTGTGGTAAATGGATCATATTCCGGCTTCCCCCATTGACCATTAGACGAAGCCTTTACACCGCCAGTGCTACCTCCTCCTGCAGCTTGCCAATCTAACATATCCTGCATGAGCTCTTCTGTAAAAATGAGTCCACCTCCTTGATTCAGAGAGCCACTGTTCATAAAATTGGCAAAGGCGTAAGAGTCCATCATCTCTGGCATATTTACAGGAGTTGATATACGGAAATTATTATTGTAATTTACTGATACCTTTCCTTTACTTCCAGACTTTGTAGTTACAAGAATTACACCGAATGGTGCCCGAGAACCATATATTGAAGATGCTGCTGCATCCTTCAATACTGAGATGTTTTCTATATCTTGTGGATTGACAGTGTTTAAATCTCCTTCCATGCCATCTATTAGGATAAGTGGAGCGCCACTAGAACCTTCTCCAATGGTACCTGTGCCACGTATACTTATTTCTGAAGTTTTGTCTAATTCACCTGTACTTGTCGAAATCTGTAAGCCGGGAACCAATCCTTGCAGAGCTTGGACGGCAGAGGTTACTGGTCGGGATTCTATTTCTTTAGCTGTAGCAATGCCTATGGAACCTGTTAAATTCACCTTCTTTTGTGTGCCAAATCCCACAACAACTACTTCATCCAAAGCCTTAGTATCTTCTTTTAAAGTGATACTAAGCTCCTTTTTATTTCCGACATTTATTTCTTGAGGAATGTATCCAATATATGTAATTTGCAAAATGGCATTAGCTGGTGCATTGAGTGTAAATTGCCCGTCTATATCTGTAATTGTACCTATTGATTGACCTTTGATTGTAATATTAGCGCCGATAATGGGTTCACCATTAATATCTTTAATGACACCCTTTATTTTGTTTTCTGTCTGCTGTACGGAAGTGCTTTCTTTTGCCCTACTCATCAGCATGATATTCTTGCCTTCCATGGCATAATAAATGTTAGTTCCTTCAAATACCTCTTTTAGAACCTCAGCTACCGGCTTATTCTCTGCATTTACTTGTACAGTGCGTTTCAGATTTACTTCATTCACATTGTATACGAATAAATAATCGGTTTGTTTTTCTATTTCATTAATAATTTTACCTGTTGATATTTTATCAGCCACAACAGTCACTTTCAGTACCTGAGAATAAGTTTCCGTGGCAAAAGCTGTTCCGGCAAATATGAACAGGATTAAGGCTGTGATTTTCATAATATGGAATAAATGTTTAATTTCTACAATAGATTCCTGATACAAAATATTTTTCATATATTTGCATTACTAATTTTAGGTTTTTACTTAAGATTATTAGAAAAAACTGTCAATGCGTAATTGACTATCCATGGGATGGTGTTGCAGCACTGTCCCATTCTTTTTTATTCGAGTGTGTTACTTCATAGGCAAAACGATTTTAAAAGGTTAATTAATAGTGATTACATTCTTCTCATCATCTTTCTTGTAGGTAAATTTATTATTCAGTTTGAGAACTTTTAAAACATGCTCTACTCCGTCTCTGACCCTAAATTTACCTGTATAGTGATTATTAAATATTTTAGTATTATTTACAATAATATCTACTCCGTAATATAACTTTAGCTTTTCCAACATGTCTTTGACGGATACATTGTTAAAGCAAATCAAGCCTTCACGCCACAAAAAGTGTTCAGGGTCTTTAATTCGTCCTTTTATCAGCTTATTTCCTTTCAGACTTGCCATTGTATTGGGTTCCAGTTTCATTCCATTCATAGTACTGCCGGGGCTCAAGATTTCTACTGCTCCTTCCAGTAGTGCTGTTTCCCAGATACTGTCCGCTGCATAAGCCATGACATTGAATTCTGTACCCAATACTTTGACATTACATTTATTTGTTTCTACAATAAAAGGTTGTTTTGCATTTTTAGTTACTGCGAAGTAGCCTTCACCGTCCAGCTTTACATTCCGGATATCACCATTGAAATGCCCCGGAAAGGTTAACGTACTAAGCGAATTCAGCCATACTTTAGTACCGTCTGCCAATATTAGTTCGGCTCGCTGGCCGGCAGGTACATGTATGGATTGGAGTGATTCACTTTGTTCTGCTTGGTGTTTTTCGGACCAATAGTGTGTACCTAGCAGAATAACTGCGAATATTGCTGCTATTTTTGCAGTCTCTATCCAAAGTGTACGCAATGTAAAGTTCTTTTTTAATTGCT
>OGZX01002185.1_pt1 | contig 16553 bp, 13 predicted proteins | sample 1576881 | NCBI WGS metagenome assembly OGZX01 (sample SAMEA3541542, study PRJEB24748) | human gut metagenome | biome: human gut; feature: human-associated habitat; material: faeces | place: China | collected 2012
CGCTGGGAACAGTGAAAAGCCGCATCTTCTTCACCCGTCAGAAGCTACAACAAGACTTGAGAGATTTTGTTTAGACAAACAGTGTCAATTAACATAGTGCATTTTTTTGAGTAGTGTCAGAAGAAAGAGGCAAATCGGAGTGATCCGGTTTGCCTCTTGTGTTAATATCCGCCGGAACGGGTAATAGGAATTCAGCCCTTAGTACCTGTCGTGCCTGAGGAAAGACATTCTCCCCCGCTTCAAAAGATATCTTGCCCGCAAGCAAAACTTGGAATAAAGGCTTTATTTATAAAAATAAAGCCTTTATTCTTATAAATATAACCTTTATTCCTAAGAATAAAGGTTATATTCTAAGATTATCTTACGAGGAAAGCAAGTTTGCCCTTCGCCTTGAGGAAGTTTAAAAGGGGCAGTTCCAAGAACTTCTGCATATCGTTCCTATGCTATTCTTTCCGATACGCCCCATCAGGTAAGAATGCAAGTATTCTTTCGCCTATCCCCCACCAGCAAAGCATTATAAAAGTATCTTCATTATCAAATGAATAAGTAATAAACAGGGTGTTGAAAACTTATCTGTAAGATTTTAGTTAAAAGATTGTGGGGAATTGTGGGGAAATGTGTATTTTTACCGTCGCATATTATAATAAGGTGAGAAATGATACAATTCTTAGGCAACATAGAAGCTAAAACAGATGCGAAAGGGAGAGTTTTCATCCCTGCCATCTTCAGGAAACAGCTACAGGCTGCTTCTGAGGAAAGGCTTGTGCTGCGCAAGGATGTGTATCAGGATTGCCTGGTACTGTATCCCGAAAGCGTATGGTTTGCCACTCAAAACCAATTGAGACAGCGACTGAACAAATGGGATGCCAAACAGCAAACCATCTTCCGCCAGTTCGTGAGCGATGCGGAAGTGATGGTTCCCGACGGCAACGGACGCATCCTGCTGCCGAAACGCTATCTGCAAATGGCGGGCATTCAGAGCGAAGTCCGCTTTATCGGCATGGACAACACCATCGAGATATGGGCGAAGGAACGGGCAGACCAGCCTTTCATGAGTCCCGAAGAATTCAGCGGGGCTTTGGAAGAATTGCTGGGCGGTGATACCCCATGTACAGAAGCGGGAAATGCAAACAGTAACGGATAAGTTAAGAATCAGAGAAACAGAGAATGAAAGAAGAAACAACATATCATATCCCGGTATTGCTGATACCAAGCGTAGACGCGATGAACATCCGTCCGGACGGCACATACGTAGACGTAACGTTCGGCGGGGGGGGACACTCGCGGGAGATACTGTCCCGACTGGGAGACGGTGGACGCCTGCTGGGATTTGACCAGGACGAGGATGCGGAACGTAACATTGTGAACGACCCGCATTTTACGTTTGTACGCAGCAACTTCCGCTACCTGCACAACTTCCTGCGCTACCACGGCATCGAGCAGGTGGACGCCATACTCGCCGACCTCGGCGTATCGTCCCATCACTTCGATGACAGCGAACGGGGATTCTCTTTCCGCTTTGACGGGGCACTGGACATGCGCATGAACAAGCGTGCCGGCGCCACTGCCGCCGACGTGGTGAACACGTACAGTGAAGAGCGCCTGGCGGACATCTTCTACCTGTACGGCGAACTGAAGAACAGCCGCAAGCTGGCATCCGTCATCGCCAAAGCACGCGCCACGCAGAAGATTGCCACCATCGGCGAGTTCTTGGAAATTATCAAACCGCTCTTCGGCCGCGAACGCGAGAAGAAGGAACTGGCAAAAGTATTCCAGGCATTGCGCATCGAGGTAAACCAGGAGATGGAAGCACTGAAAGAAATGCTGTATGCCGCAACGGAAGCCCTGAAGCCGGGCGGACGGCTGGTAGTAATCACCTACCACTCGCTGGAAGACCGCATGGTGAAGAACATCATGAAGACCGGCAATGTGGAAGGTAAAGCAGAGAAAGACTTCTTCGGAAACGTACTGACCCCTTTCCGGTTGGTAAACAACAAGGTGATAGTGCCCGATGAAGCAGAGATAGAACGAAACCCGCGCTCGCGCAGCGCCAAACTGAGAATTGCAGAGAAAGTGGAGAGAGTGACAGAGTGATAAGGCGATAATGTGATAAAGGGGATGAATGAAATGGGAAACAACCAAGAAGGGAAGAAAACCGAAAAGGTAAAAAAGCGCACCTCACTGAAGAATATCATTGGCGGTGACATCCTGGCTACCGACTTCTTCCGTCGGCAGACCAAACTGCTTGTGCTTATTATGGTGCTCATACTATTCTACATACACAACCGCTATGCCTGCCAGCAACAGATGATAGAGATAGACCGGTTGAAGAAAGAACTGATAGACATCAAGTACGACGCACTGACGCGCAGCTCGGAACTGATGGAGCGAAGCCGCCAATCGCGCATTGAGGAATACATATCCACCAAAGAGAGCGATTTGCAGACTTCCACCAATCCACCGTATCTGATAAAGAAATAAGATAGAAGTTAACAAGGGGACAAGTTAACAAGGGGGACAAGGCACAGCCTCGTCAACTCGTCAACTAAGACCTCGTCAACTGAAAGAAATATAAAAATGGCCGTAAATAAGAAAAATATAATGACCCGCTACTCCTTCGTCGTCCTCGTCCTGGGACTCGTAGGGATAGCTATTGTTGTGAAAGGCGCCATAATTATGTTTGCCGAACGACAATACTGGAACGAGGTAGCCGACCGTTTCGTAAAAGAGAACGTGACGGTGAAGCCCAACCGCGGCAACATCCTTTCATCGGACGGCAAACTGATGGCAAGTTCGCTGCCCGAATATAAAATCTACATGGACTTCATGTCCGGCGAACGGGACGAAGCGCGCCGTAAGAAAGACCAGCAGCGCAAGGACTCCATTTGGAAAGAGAACTTCGACTCCATCTGCATCGGGCTTCATCAAATCTTCCCCGACATCAGCGTAGCTACCTTCAAGAGCCACTTGCGCAAAGGACGGGAAATGAAGAGCCGGAACTACAACATTCTGCCCAACCGCAACCGCCGCATCTCATACATTCAGTATAAAGAAGCGAAACGCCTGCCCGTATTCAACATGAACAAATACAAAGGCGGTTTCCACGAACAGATTTTCAACCAGCGCAAGAAGCCGTTCGGTTCACTTGCCGCCCAAACCCTGGGACGACTCTATGCCGACACCGCCATGGGAGCCCGCAACGGCATCGAACTTGCCTTCGACACCCTGCTGAAAGGACGTGACGGCATCACCCATCGCCAGAAGGTGATGAACAAGTACCTGAACATCGTTGACCTTCCGCCGGTGGACGGTTGCGACATCGTATCCACCCTCGACGTCGGTATGCAGGATATCTGCGAAAAAGCACTGGTGGACAAACTGAAAGAAATCAACGCCAATGTAGGCGTAGCCATCCTGATGGAAGTAGCCACGGGAGAAGTGAAAGCCATCGTCAACATGATGAAAGCCAGTGACGGCAACTATTACGAAATGAACAGCAACGGCATCAGCGATATGCTGGAACCGGGCTCCACCTTCAAAACCGCCTCTATCATGGTGGCACTGGAAGACGGAAAGATAACTCCCGACACCGAAGTGGATACAGGCAACGGTATCATGAACATGTACGGTAGCAAGATGAGAGACCACAACTGGCATCGCGGCGGCTACGGCAAGATCAACGTAACGCGCATCCTGGAAGTATCGTCCAACGTGGGTGTGTCCTACCTCATCGACAAGCATTACAAGAACGACCCGCAGAAGTATGTGGACGGATTGAAGCGCATGAGCATCGACCAACCCCTGCACCTGCAAATCCCCGGAGAAGGAAAGCCGAACATCAAAGGTCCCAAAGAACGCTACTTCTCCAAGACCACCCTGCCGTGGATGAGCATCGGCTACGAAACGCAAGTGCCGCCCATGAACATACTGACTTTCTATAACGCTATTGCCAACAACGGAACCATGGTGCGCCCGAAATTTGTAAAAGCAGCCGTGAAGGACGGCGAAGTGGTGAAGGAATATCCTACGGAAGTCATCAACCCGAAGATCTGTTCGGACCGCACCCTGGAACAGATACGCGAGATATTGCGGAAAGTAGTATCCGAAGGATTGGCAAAGCCGGCGGGAAGCAAACAGTTCTCCGTATCGGGCAAGACGGGTACAGCACAAATCTCGCAGGGAGCCGCCGGTTACAAATCGGGACGGGTGAACTATCTCGTGAGCTTCTGCGGCTACTTCCCCTCTGAAGCGCCGAAGTATAGCTGCATCGTCTCCATACAGAAACCGGGACTTCCGGCTTCGGGCGGTCTGATGGCAGGTAGCGTATTCGGAAAGATTGCAGAAAGAGTATATGCCAAAGACTTGCGTTTCGACATCCGCAATGCCATAGACAGCACCAGCAACGTCATTCCCCCCGTAAAAGGCGGAGAGATGAACGAAGCGCTCTATGTGCTGAAAGAACTGAATGTCCCCGTTCAGAAAGAATTCTCCGGCCAGAAGAAAAAGGAGTTATGGGGACACAGCCAGGCTGCACCGGAAGCGGTGGTACTGAAAGACCAGGAACTTGCATCGAGCACAGTGCCCAGCGTTGTAGGCATGGGTGCCAAGGATGCGGTTTATCTGTTGGAAAGCAGAGGTTTGAAAGTCAGGCTGAACGGTGTGGGAAAAGTGAGAAGCCAATCCATACCGGGTGGCAACCGGATTGTGAAAGGACAAACCATAGCCTTGACGTTACACTAAAAAAGAACAAGAATATATACTATATATAATAAGGTATGAAACTTAGCGATTTGTTGAAAGCGATACAACCGGTCCAAGTTACCGGAAGTATAGACATGGAGATAGCGGGAGTGAACATAGATTCGCGTCTGGTAGAAGCGGGACATCTGTTCATGGCGATGCGCGGCACACAGACCGACGGACACGCCTATATCCCGGCAGCCATTAAAAAAGGAGCCGTTGCCGTGCTCTGCGAAGAAATGCCGGAAGAGCCGGAAACCGGTATCACCTACATTGTGGTGAAGGACAGTGAAGATGCGGTAGGCAAGATAGCCACCACCTTCTATGGCGACCCTACCTCGAAGATGGAGTTGGTAGGTGTGACCGGAACCAACGGAAAAACAACCATCGCTACCTTATTATATAATACATTCCGCTACTTCGGTTACAAAGTAGGACTGATCTCCACCGTATGCAACTACATCGACGACCAGCCCGTACCCACCGAACATACCACTCCCGACCCTATCACGCTGAACCGTCTGTTGGGTGAGATGGCGGACTCCGGCTGCAAATACGCCTTTATGGAAGTCAGCTCCCACTCCATCGCCCAGAAGCGCATCAGCGGGTTGAAGTTTGCCGGCGGCATCTTCACCAACCTGACGCGCGACCATCTGGACTATCACAAAACGGTGGAGAACTACCTCAAAGCCAAGAAGAAGTTCTTCGACGATATGCCCAAAAGCGCATTCAGCCTGACGAACCTGGACGATAAAAACGGGTTGGTGATGACTCAGAACACACGTTCCAAAGTCTATACTTACTCCCTGCGCAGCCTCAGCGACTTCAAGGGCAAGGTTTTGGAATCCCACTTCGAAGGTATGCTGCTCGACTTCAACAATCAGGAGTTGGCGGTGCACTTCATCGGGAAGTTCAATGCTTACAACCTGCTTGCCGTATTCGGCGCCGCCGTATTGCTGGGCAAGAAAGAGGAAGAGGTGCTTGTAGCCCTCAGTACCCTGCTTCCGGTAGCCGGACGCTTCGATGCCGTACGCTCTCCCAAGGGCTTCACCGCCATTGTGGATTATGCCCACACGCCGGATGCGCTGGTCAATGTACTGAACGCCATTCACGGAGTACTCGAAGGAAAAGGCAAAGTGATCACCGTAGTAGGCGCAGGCGGCAACCGCGACAAGGGCAAGCGCCCCATTATGGCAAAGGAAGCTGCCAAAGCCAGCGACCGCGTCATCATCACGTCGGACAATCCCCGCTTTGAAGAGCCGCAGGACATCATCAACGATATGCTGGCAGGACTGGACAAAGACGATATGCAGAAAACAATCAGCATCACCGACCGCCGGGAAGCCATCAAGACAGCTTGTATGCTGGCACAACCGGGAGATGTTATCCTCGTTGCCGGCAAGGGACACGAAAACTATCAGGAGATTAAAGGGGTGAAACATCACTTTGACGATAAGGAGATACTAAAAGAGATAATGAACTAACTAGTAGATAGTAGTTAGTAGCTGGTAGAAATGCTTAATCAGTTCCTGTAAAGCAAAGTATTCTACTAACTACTAACTACCAACTACTAACTACTAATTTTAAAAGTATGCTGTACTACTTATTCCAATGGTTAGACAAATATGACTTCCCCGGTGCGGGGATGTTCTCCTATACGTCATTCCGTTCGTTGATGGCGATTATCCTGGCATTGCTCATTTCGAGTATCTGGGGAGACAAGTTCATCAACCTGCTGAAACGCAAACAGATTACCGAAACACAACGCGACGCAAGCATCGACCCGTTCGGGGTGAACAAGGTAGGCGTGCCCAGCATGGGTGGCGTTATTATCATCTTCGCGATTCTCATTCCCTGTTTGTTGCTGGGAAGGCTGGACAATATCTACATGATACTGATGCTGATAACCACCGTCTGGCTGGGTTCACTGGGTTTTGCCGACGATTACATCAAGATATTCAAGAAAGATAAAGAAGGATTGCACGGCAAGTTCAAAGTTATCGGTCAGGTAGGTTTGGGGCTTATCGTAGGATTGACGCTCTTCCTCAGTCCGCAGGTGGTAATCCGCGAAAACATCGAGATACAAAAGCCGAACGGACAAATGGAAGTGGTGCATGCGGCAAAGGAAATCAAAGCTACGCAAACCACCATTCCGTTCTTCAAGAGCAATAACTTCGATTATTCCGACCTGGTAGGCTGGATGGGCGAACATGCACAGACGGCAGGATGGGTATTGTTTGTCATCATCACCATCTTTGTAGTAACCGCCGTCTCCAACGGTGCCAATCTGAACGACGGGATGGACGGTATGGCCGCCGGCAACTCCGCCATCATCGGACTGACGTTGGGAATACTCGCCTACGTGTCCAGCCACATAGAATATGCCGGATACCTGAACATCATGTACATTCCGGGCTCACAAGAACTGGTAATCTTCATCTGCGCCTTTATCGGTGCCCTTATCGGTTTCTTGTGGTACAATGCCTATCCGGCACAGGTGTTTATGGGAGATACCGGTAGCCTGACCATCGGCGGTATCATTGCCGTGTTTGCCATCATCATACACAAAGAACTGCTGATACCGATTCTTTGCGGAATATTCCTGGTAGAGAATCTGTCGGTAATCCTGCAACGCTTTTATTACAAAGCAGGCAAGCGGAAAGGAGTGAAGCAACGGCTCTTTAAACGGACGCCGATACACGACCACTTCCGTACCGGCATGAACCTGATAGAACCGGGATGCAAGGTGGTATTTACCAAGCCGGACCAGCTTTTCCACGAATCGAAGATTACCGTTCGCTTCTGGATTGTAACGATTGTACTGGCGGCAATAACGATTATAACGTTGAAAATAAGATAAGTAGAGCATATGAGTAGAATTGTAATATTAGGAGCTGGAGAAAGCGGTGCAGGTGCTGCCGTACTCGCCAAAGTGAAAGGTTTCGACACGTTCGTTTCCGACATGTCTACCATTAAGAACAAATATAAAGAACTGCTGGACAAGTACGACATCGCCTGGGAAGAAGGCCGGCACACCGAAGAGCTGATACTGAATGCCGACGAAGTGGTGAAGAGCCCCGGCATCCCCAATGATGCCCCGCTTATTCTGAAACTGAAAGAGAAAGGTACGCCTATCATTTCCGAGATAGAGTTTGCCGGACGCTATACCGATGCGAAGATGGTTTGCATCACCGGTTCCAACGGAAAGACTACCACGACTTCGCTCATCTACCACATCTTCAAGAGTGCGGGGCTGAACGTCGGTCTGGCAGGAAACATCGGCAAGAGCCTTGCCTTACAGGTGGCTACCGAGGAACATGACTACTACGTCATCGAACTGAGCTCCTTCCAACTGGACAATATGTATAACTTCCGTGCCAACATCGCCGTGCTGATGAACATCACGCCCGACCATCTGGACCGCTACGACCACTGTATGCAGAAGTATGTAGACGCCAAGTTCCGCATCACCCGGAACCAAACCCCGGAAGATGCCTTTATCTACTGGAACGACGACCCCATCATCAAGCGCGAACTGGAGAAGCACGGACTGACAGCCCACCCCTATCCTTTCGCCGCCGTGAAAGAGGATGGAGCCATCGCCTACGTGGAAGACGGCGAAGTGGAAATCAACGCACCGATAGACTTCAATATGGAGCAGGAAAAACTGGCATTGCAAGGTACGCACAACTTATATAACTCGCTCGCCGCCGGCATCTCCGCCAACCTTGCCGGCATACAGAAAGAGTATATCCGAAAGGCGTTGTCCGACTTCGAAGGAGTGGAGCACCGTCTGGAGAAAGTAGCTACCGTACGCGGCATAGAGTTCATCAACGACTCCAAAGCTACGAACGTCAACTCCTGCTGGTATGCCTTGCAGAGCATGAAAACGAAAGTCGTGCTTATTCTTGGCGGTAAGGACAAAGGCAACGATTACACGGAGATAGAAGACCTCGTACGCGAAAAGTGTTCGGCTCTGGTCTATCTGGGACTGCACAATGAAAAGCTGCACGAGTTCTTCGACCCGATGGGACTCCCCGTAGCCGATGTGCAAACCGGAATGAAGGATGCCGTAGATGCAGCCTACCGCCTGGCAAAGAAAGGTGAAACCGTATTACTCAGCCCCTGTTGCGCCAGCTTCGACCTCTTCAAGAGCTACGAGGACCGCGGCGACCAGTTTAAGACGTGTGTACGGGCGCTTTAATTTCTAATTACTAATTTTTAATTCGCGAAGCATTGGATTTATTAAGAAGCATATTCAAAGGCGACAAGGTTATCTGGATTATCTTCCTGTTCCTTTGTCTCATCTCCATTACGGAAGTGTTCAGTGCTGCCAGTACGCTGACTTATAAGAGCGGTGACCACTGGGGACCGATTACGCAGCACAGTATCCTGCTGATGGTGGGTGCTGTCATCGTGGTATTGGTACACAACATACCTTATAAATGGTTCCAGGTATTCCCGGTATTCCTGCTGCCCCTCTCCATCGGGTTGCTTGCCTTCGTCATGCTGATGGGCTTTGTTACCGGCGACCGTGTGAATGGCGCCGCCCGCTGGATGACGTTCATGGGCATACAGTTCCAGCCCTCGGAGATAGCCAAAATGGCAGTCATCATCGTCACCGCCTTTATCCTTTCCAAAGGGCAGGATGAAGACGGGGCAAGTCCGAAGGCTTTCAAGCGTATCATGATCATCACCTGCCTTGTCTGCGCACTGATTCTGCCGGAGAACTATTCGACGGGAATGTTGCTTTTCGGCACGGTCTACCTGATGATGTTCATCGGGCGCATCTCTGCCAAGAAGCTGTTCATACTGGGCGGCGGCATTGTGGCATTCGTCGTGGTATTCGTCGTCTTTCTGCTCGCCACACCGGACAAAACACTCGAGAAGATACCGATGGGACACCGCTTCACAACGGTGAAGTCGCGTATTGCAGACTTTGCCGGCAAAGAAGAAGTGCCCGCAGCCAAGTTCGACATAGACGGAGACGGACAGGTGGCACATGCCCGCATTGCCGTAGCCACCAGCAACGTCATAGGCAAAGGCCCGGGTAACTCCGTGCAACGCGACTTCCTGAGCCAGGCATTCTCCGACTTTATCTATGCCATCATTATCGAAGAGCTCGGTTTGGTAGGCGGAATCGTGGTGGTATTCCTCTACATCTGCCTGCTGGTACGTGTGGGCCGCATCGCCAAGAAGTGCGACCGCACCTTCCCCGCTTTCCTTATTATAGGAATCGCCTTGCTGCTCGTCACGCAGGCACTGTTCAACATGATGGTTGCCGTAGGACTGGCACCCGTCACGGGACAACCGTTGCCGCTCATCAGTAAAGGCGGTACATCCACGTTTATCAACTGCGCCTATATCGGCATGATATTGAGCGTAAGCCGATATACAGCCAAACTGGAAGAACAACAGATGCACGATGCACAGATACCAATGCTGGTAGATGCCGCAGACCCGGAACACGCTGCCGAGAGCGATGCACAGACAGCAAGCGAACCGACGGCAAAGGCACTGAACAGCGATGCGGAATTTGAATGACAGTATGCAGATTAACAAAAGAAACAGATAGAAATGAACAGTAAACCACGCATTATTATCAGCGGCGGCGGCACCGGCGGACATATATTCCCGGCAGTCTCCATCGCCAACGCCATAAAGGAGCTATGCCCCGATGCCGAAATCCTCTTCGTAGGCGCCGAAGGGAGAATGGAAATGCAACGTGTGCCCGATGCCGGATACAAAATCATCGGCCTGCCCATCGCCGGATTCGACCGCAAGCACTTGTGGAAGAATATATCCGTGCTGGTAAAACTGGCACGCAGCCAGTGGAAAGCACGCAGCATCATCAAAGAATTCCGCCCGCAAGTAGCGGTAGGTGTAGGCGGCTATGCCAGCGGTCCCACACTGAAGACGGCAGGCATGATGGGCATCCCCACCCTGATACAGGAACAGAACTCTTACGCCGGTGTCACCAACAAACTCCTCGCCCAGAAAGCCGACAAGATTTGTGTGGCTTACGAAGGTATGGAGAAGTTCTTCCCGGCAGAAAAGATTATCATGACCGGCAACCCGGTACGCCAAAATCTGCTCGGCCATTCCATCTCGCACGAGGAAGCCGTAAAGTTCTTCGGGCTGAACCCGGAGAAGAAAACCATCCTCATACTGGGTGGAAGCCTCGGTGCGCGTACCATCAACCAGACTTTGACCGACGGGCTGGAAGTAATCCGCACCAACCCCCATATACAGTTTATCTGGCAGACGGGAAAAATATATATCGAGCAGGTGAGGGAAGCAATCACCGCCGTTACGGGAGAAGCTGTGCGCCATCCGCACATTAATGCCATCCCTAACCTGTACGTCACCGATTTTATCAAGGACATGGCAAGCGCATACGCCGCCGCCGACCTGGTCATCTCGCGTGCAGGAGCCGGCTCCATCTCGGAATTCTGCCTGCTGCACAAACCGGTAATCCTGGTGCCTTCGCCCAATGTGGCAGAAGACCATCAGACCAAGAACGCCCTGGCGCTGGTAAACAAAGACGCTGCCATCTACGTGAAGGATGTGGAAGCCAAAGAAAAGTTGCTGCCGGTAGCATTGGAAACCATTGCCGATGCAGAGAAACTGAAAAGCCTGAGTGAGAACATCGCCAAGTTGGCATTGCCCGACTCGGCTACGATTATAGCAAAAGAAGTGTTGAAACTAATTGGATAATTGATGAAAGATTTAGAAACAATCAAATCCGTATACTTCGTCGGTGCCGGTGGCATCGGTATGAGTGCCCTGATACGCTATTTCCTCTCCAAAGGAAAGACCGTAGCAGGCTACGACCGTACACCGAGCGAACTGACCGAACGCCTGATTGCGGAAGGCGCACAAATACATTACGAAGAGGACATCAACCTCATCCCGCAGAACTGCAAGGAACAAGCTACCACCCTGGTTATCTACACCCCTGCCGTTCCCCAGGAACATGCCGAACTGACTTATTTCCGTGAAAACGGTTTCGAGATACATAAGCGTTCCCAAGTATTGGGCATCATCACCCGCAGCAGTAAAGGGCTCTGCGTGGCAGGTACTCATGGCAAGACTACCACCAGCACCATGGCGGCACACCTGCTGCACCAGTCGCACGTAGGCTGTACCGCCTTCCTCGGTGGCATTTCAAAGAACTACGGCACCAACCTGCTGCTCTCATCCACCAGCCCTTACACGGTGATTGAAGCGGACGAGTTCGACCGTTCCTTCCACTGGCTGTCTCCCTGGATGAGCGTAATTACAGCTACCGACCCCGACCACTTGGACATCTACGGTACCAAAGAAGCCTACCTGGAAAGCTTCCGCCACTACACCACGCTGATTCAGCCGGGCGGCGCCCTCATCCTGCACAAAGGACTGGAAATGCAGCCCGACGTGCAACAGGGTGTAACGACCTACACCTACTCCCGCAACGAAGGTGACTTCCATGCCGAGAACATCCGCATCGGAAACGGTGAGATCTTCATCGACTTCGTAGCCCCCGATACCCGCATCAACGACATCCAACTGGGCGTTCCCGTCAGCATCAACATAGAGAACGGCGTAGCCGCCATGGCACTCGCCCACCTCAGCGGTGCCACCGACGAGGAAATCAGACAAGGCATGGCGAGTTTCCGCGGAGTAGACCGCCGCTTCGACTTTAAGTTAAAGACGGACAAAATCGTATTCCTCAGCGACTATGCCCACCATCCGGCAGAAATCGCCCAAAGCGTGAAGTCCATCCGCGAGCTGTACCGAGACAAGAAGATAACCGCCATCTTCCAGCCCCACCTCTACACCCGCACCCGCGACTTCTACCGGGACTTTGCCGAAAGCCTCTCCCTGGCAGATGAAGTAATCCTGACGGAAATCTATCCGGCACGCGAGCAACCCATCCCCGGTGTGAGCAGCCAACTGATTTATGATAATCTGCGCCCGGGCATCGAGAAATGTATCTGCAAGAAGGAAGACGTACTGAACCTGCTCTCCCGCAAGCACACCGAAGTACTGATAGTGCTGGGAGCCGGTGACCTGGATAACTATGTGCCCCAAATAACCGAACTATTATCAGAGAAGTACCATGATTAAGAGGATTCTACTTTCTATCGTCCTGTTGCTCGTCATCGCCTATCTGGCAGTGGCCATCACCGCTTTCAACCGGAAGCCGGCGGCGCAAGTGTGCCAAGACATGGAGTTAGTGATTAAAGACACGGTATATGCCGGCTTCATTACGAAAAAGGAAGTAGCTACCCTATTGGAGAAGAAGGGCATCAGCCCCGTCGGGAAAGAGTTGGAACGCGTCCGCACCAAGACCATAGAACGCGAACTCGCCAAGCATCCGCTCATCGACCAGGTGGAGTGCTACAAGACGCCCAGCGGCAAACTTTGCATCGAAGTAACCCAGCGCATCCCCATCCTGAGAGTGATGAGCGCCAACGGCGAAAACTATTATCTGGACAACAAAGGAACGGTGATGCCCCCCGATGCAAAATGCGTGGCACACCTCGCAGTTGTGACCGGAAATGTAGAAAAGTCCTTTGCCATGAGGGATTTATATAAGTTTGGTGTATTTTTGCAGAACAATTCGTTCTGGAATGCACAAGTGGAGCAAATCCATGTACTGTCCGGCAAGAACGTGGAACTGGTGCCGCGAGTAGGCGACCACCTTATCTACCTCGGCAAGCTGGACGGCTTTGAGAAGAAGCTCGAACGGGTAAAAGCATTCTACGAGAAAGCATTGAACCAGGTGGGCTGGAACAAATACTCCCGCATTAACGTTGAATTCAGTAATCAGATTATCTGCACGAAGAGGGAGTAAAGAATGTGATAATGTGGTAATGTGCTAATGTGCCAATTGCAGAGTGTACATTGCCTGATTGAAAGAATAACAAGTAATTAACAATAAACGCGCCAGCCAATTGGCACATTAGCACATTGGCATATTGGCTCATTAAAGAATTATGGCAACAACAGATTTTATCGCCGCTATCGAGTTGAGTTCTTCCAAGATTTCCGGAATCGCAGGAAAGAAGAACAGTGACGGAAGTCTCCAGGTGTTGGCTTATGCAAGCGAAGACGCATCCTCGTTTATCCACAAGGGCGCCATCTACAACATTGATAAGACCGCACAAGCACTGACTACCATCATCAACAAGCTGGAAGGCCAGCTGAACAACTCCATTGCCAAAGTATATGTAGGCATCGGCGGACAGTCATTGCGTACAGTCAAGAATGCGGTAAGCCGCACGCTGGATGAAGAAGGCATCATCTCGCAGGAAGTGATAGACGCTATCTGCGACGAGAACCGCGACGTACCTTTGATAGACATGTGCATGCTGGATGTCGCCCCGCAAGAATATAAGATAGACAATACCCTGCAAGTAGACCCCGTAGGCGTTGCAGGACAGCACGTCACCGGACAATTCCTGAACATCGTGGCACGCGCCGCACTCAAGAAGAACCTCGAGCACAGCTTCGAGCAAGCCCGGGTAGAGATAGCCGATGACCTGCTCGTTGCCCCCACAGCCTTGTCGCAAGTGGTACTGACCGAAAGCGAGATGCGCTCCGGCTGCGCCCTGGTGGACTTCGGTGCCGACACCACCACCATCCTGGTCTACAAAAACAACATCCTGCGCTATCTCAGCGTACTGCCACTGGGCGGAAGCAACATCACCCACGACATCACTTCCCTGCAAATGGAAGAAGAAGATGCCGAGAGACTGAAACTGCAATACGGAGACGCCCTCTACGAAGAAGAGGAAACCGAAACACCCGCCGTATGCACGCTGGAAGACGGACGCACCATCGAACTGGCATTGCTGAACAACATCGTCGGAGCACGCGCCGAAGAGATTCTTGCCAACGTATGGAACCAGTTGCAACTCTCCGGCTATGCCGACAAGCTCTTCTCCGGCGTTATATTCACCGGTGGCGGTGCCAACTTGAAGAACATCGAGAAAGCCTTCCAGAAGCAAAGCAAGATAGAGAAGCTAAAGACCGTGAAGTTTGTGCACAACACCGTTCACGGTTACAGCGACGTGCTGAAGAAGGACGGTATGCAGAACACCCTGCTCGGCCTGCTTGCCGCCGGAAATGAGAACTGCTGCCTGCAAGAGGTGAAGCCGACGCAACCCGTCACTCCCACTCCCAACAAGCCCGCCGATATGTTCGGCGACGACGAAGCCCTGAAAGAACAGGAAGCCGCCGCCCGCGCCGCCAAAGCGCAACGCGAGAAAGAGGAGAAAGAGCGCAAAGAACGTGAGCGTAAAGAGAGAGAACAACGCGAGAAAGAAGAAAAGAAGCGGAAGAAGAAAGAAGGACCGGGCTGGTTCGAAAAGACTTTCAACAGACTCTCCAACGAAATCTTCTCGGACGACGACATGAAGTAATCAAATGTATAACCCTTTAATTGTCAATTATCAATTGTCAATTATCAATTAATAAAGCTATGGACGATATAGTAGAATTCGATTTCCCGACCGATTCCCCGAAGATTATCAAAGTAATCGGCGTAGGTGGCGGTGGCGGTAACGCCGTAAACCACATGTACCGGGAAGGCATACATGACGTGACGTTCGTGCTGTGCAACACAGATAACCAAGCGCTGAAGGACTCCCCCGTACCGGTAAAGTTGCAACTCGGCAAAGAAGGCCTCGGCGCCGGCAACCGTCCTGCACGTGCCCGTAAAGCTGCCGAAGAGAGCATCGAAGACATCAAAGCCATGCTGAACGACGGCACCAAGATGGTATTCATCACCGCCGGAATGGGCGGCGGCACAGGTACCGGAGCCGCACCTATCATCGCACAAACCGCCAAGGAAATGGACATCCTGACTATCGGCATCGTCACCATCCCGTTCCGTTGGGAAGGCGACAAGAAGATAGACCAGGCGCTGGACGGTGTAGAAGAAGTCAGCAAGCACGTAGACGCGCTGCTGGTCATCAACAACGAAAAACTGAGCGAGATATATAGCGAACTCTCCGTAGACGACGCCTTCGACAAAGCAGACGACACCCTCTCGGTAGCCGCCAAGAGCATTGCCGAAATCATCACCCTGCACGGAAAGGTAAACCTCGACTTCAACGACGTGAAAACAGTGCTGAAGGACGGCGGTGTAGCCATCATGAGTACCGGCTACGGCGAAGGTGACAACCGCGTGAGCGAAGCCATCAAGAACGCCCAGCACTCTCCGCTGCTGAACAACAACGACATCTTCAACTCCAAGAAAGTGTTGCTCAATATCTCCTACAGCTCACAGCACAAGCTGATGATGAGCGAAATGGACGAAGTGAAAGAGTTCATGAACCGCTTCAGCCGCGACTTCGAAACGAAGTTCGGTATGGCGATAGACGACAAACTGGAGCAGAAAGTAAAGATTACCCTGCTCGCCACCGGCTTCGGCATCCAGGACATCCACATGAAGGAGATGGACGACCGCATCACCCAGCGCACCGCCGAAGAACAACAACGCCTTGCCGAGTTGGAAGAGGAAGAAGAACAAAAGCGCAGCCGCCGTGAAGAATATTACGGCAAGGATGCCAACAACAGGAGCCAACGCTCCCGCCGTCGCCACATCTACCTCTTCAATCCCGAGGACCTGGATAACGCCGACATCATCAGCATGGTAGAGAACTCCCCCACTTACTCCCGCGACAAGAGCACACTGACCAATATCCGCGTGAAAGCTGAAACAGAAGGTATGCTCGCCACAGAAGCCGCACAGGAGAGTGAAGCGAACGAAGGTGGAGTGATTAACTTTTAAACAGAACTAAAACAAAATAGCCTTATGGATT
>OGZX01002192.1_pt1 | contig 16508 bp, 19 predicted proteins | sample 1576881 | NCBI WGS metagenome assembly OGZX01 (sample SAMEA3541542, study PRJEB24748) | human gut metagenome | biome: human gut; feature: human-associated habitat; material: faeces | place: China | collected 2012
AAATTCCACGATGCATTTCACCTGGACAGCACGGAGGATCATTTCATCACCTCCGCATAGAACCGGGTTTCGCGCCCCAGGTGCATCTTGGCGGTCCACTCCCCGTATTCGTCCTGGACCGGGTCGTACCGATGCGGATAGTCGAATTCCGGGTCTTTGTCAATCGGAAGTCCGTTCTTCGTCAGGAAGGTTTCGACCATGCGGAACGACGGCGAAACCCCGCCGTAGGGAACGCTCACGGAGTTGTTCGTGAGTCCGCGGATCGCATACATCTGCTGGCTGTTTACCGGACTCCGGGAGTCGACCCAGATCATGTCCGGGTTATCCGAAATTTCGCGGGGAAGCGTCGTGATCATATTCCGGGCTGTCTGGTAGGCGGCCTCGGCCGGCGTGAGCGATCCGTCCGATTTGAATCGGAATAATTTGTAGCCCTCCTTTTCGGCGGCGGCGATCGCTTCGGCAGCCGCATCGAGCGCCGTCTTCCACTTTTCTTTGTCGTAAGTCTGACTGATGAGTTGCTCCCCGTTTTTGTTCTTGAAGTCGGCGTAGTATTCCGAATTGCCGTTGAAAAGCGGACTGGCGGCATAAAGCAGCATCCGTGATTTGATCGCCAGGGCGGCGACATAGTTGGCGCGGCCCATGTCCAGCGCCGAGTAAGCCCGCGTGGCCTTCAATTCGCCGGCCGCTTCGTCGAATCTTTTTGCAATCCAGCTAACGCATTCGTCATAGGGCCTCCGGGTCGGATAATAGACCTCTTCCGGGGCGTCGTTGGGGACAATGCCGCCAACGAGACAGATGGGACCGTAAAGCCGCAGGAGCGAATAGTGGAGATAGGCGATCAGGAATCTTGCCTCGGCTTTCCATCGCGCCTTTTCGCCGTCGCTGGCGTTGGGAACATCGTCTACCATGTCGATAAAGGTGTAGCATTGCCGAATGCCTCCGTAGAGGTCATAAGCGGCGCAGCGCGAGGGTTGTTTTTTGCTTTTGTGGTGCGACCAGTAGTTATACAACGGCTCCGCAGCCGATATCTGTCCCGTATGGGGAGCTTTGGTCCAGTGCCAGTCGGTTCCCCATTGGGAGGTGAGGGCCACTTCGTCCCCGGCGCCCCATATCTGCGGTTCGCCGTTGAAGTCGTTCGAAGCGGGCAGGTAGCCGTAGCATCCGTACAGGAATTTTTCCGCAGAGGTCCTGTCTTCGAAAACCTCCTGGAGCGTTCCTTTCTTTTCCGGTTCCAGGTCCAGGTAACTGCATCCGGCCAGCACGAGGCAGAGCGATATTAGTAGATATTGCGGTTTCATAATTGTCGATCGTTAAAAGTTAAACTGCGCTCCGATGTTCACGATTCTCTGAAGCGGATAACGGAGTCCGTTGCCCCGGTTGTCGCTGGACGATTCCGGTTTGTTGTCATAACCGCCCAATTCCGGGTCCCAGTGTTTAAAGGGGGAGAATGTCAGCAGGTTGGCGCCCGAAACATAGACTCTCATCCATTTGAACGAGTAGCCTATCTCGAGGTTTTTCAGGCGCAGGAAGGCGCCGTCGCGGAGCCAGTAGGAGGAGAGCACCTCCGTATTGTCGCGGCCGTCGGTATGCGAAAGGCGCGGATAAGCGGCGTCGGGATTCGGATTGCTTTCCGACCAGTAGTCCTCGGCGACGAATCCGAGTACGTTCTTGTGATAGACGCCGAACGGATGAATGTCGTTCATGTAGATCGACACCTTTGCGATACCCTGGAAATAGACCGAGAAATCCCATCGTTTATACTTTGCCGAGAGACCGAAGCCGTATACGACCTGGGGAATATACGGATCGCCGATATAGGTCCTGTCGTATTGGTCGATCTTCTTGTCGCCGTTCAGGTCCTGATATTTGATGTCGCCCGGTTTGACGTTGGCCATCACGGCCGACTGGTCGGGGCTGTTGTCGATATCGGCCTGGTCCTTGAATAGCCCCAGTGCAACGTAGGCCGGTCCGATCCGGTTCATCGGACCGCCGCGCTCGTACTGGTAATCCCATTCGTATTCCGGTTCGTCCCGGAACAGCAGGGTGTTTTTTGCATAGGTGAACGTACCTTTGAATGTTAGGAGAAAATCGGGATTGAAGACGTGGTTGTATTCGAGCGAGAGGTCTACGCCCTCGTTGCGTGTCTTGCCCATGTTGGCAAATGGCGTAGCGCTGCCCATGCCGACCGTTGCCGGCACTGTCTGGCGGATCAGCAGGATGCGTTCCCGGTTTTCGCGGAAGAAATCGGCGATCAGCAGGAACCGGTTGTCGAACAAGCCGAGCTCCAGTCCGATATTCTTTTTCAGCGAGGTTTCCCACGTGGCGTAGGGGTTGCCGTAGCGGGTTATTACCGCACCCTTCATCGAACTGTTGAATGCCGGGCCGAACGAATAGCTCTTGCCGTCCATCGTCAGGTGTGTATAGCCTTGGAAGCGTTCGCTGGTGAGCGAATTACCTACCAGGCCGTAGGAGCCGCGCAGTTTCAGCAGGCTGACGACTTTGGTAAGCGGTTCGAAGAATTTCTCGTTGGAGATGATATAACCCAGGGCAATCGACGGGAAGAACCCGAACTTTTTCCCCTTGACGAAGTTGTCGCTGCCGTTATAGGCGAAGTTGAATTCGGTGTAATAACGCCTGTTGAAATTATAGGTCAGGCGGCCCGCTATACCCTGGTTCTTTTCGCCCAGGGCCGCGTTGTAGTTGTTGCTTGCGGGATTGTTGCGGTAGTAGCCCCGTTGCAGGTAGATGAACTGGGCGTTCACGTCGTGTTTGCCGAATTCGCGGTGGTAGTTGAGCATGATATTGGCATTCGCGAGACGGTCGCTGGAGTTCGAATTCCTTGCCACGGCGGCGTTGCTGCCGTCGGTGTTGATCGAGCGTAGGTCGTATTTATAACTGCCGTCATCGTTCTGTATCAGTGTATTGGGGTCTATCTCGAAATAGAATGGCGTGATGTATTTGCCGGTCGAGGTGCTGTTGAATACTTTCAGCGAAAATTGTCCCGTGACGGAAAGCCCTTTGGTGATGAAATCCAGTTTCTGGTCGAAATCGACCGTTCCCATCGAAGTCGTCCGGAACATGGCGTTGACGCCCTGCGCCAGTGACGCGTAGGGGTTGGCGAACATGTTCTGCTGGGGGCCGCCCGATTTGTTGCCGAAAGGAATGTAGTTCATCTCTTCGGTCTGCGGGAATTTTACGGGGAATTGCGAAGGTGAGGCCCACATCACCCGGCCGAAGAGATAATTCACGTCGTTGAGCGGCCCGGTGTAATCCTGCACCTGGATATTCAGTTTTACGCCGATCTTGGTGGTTTTGGTGAGCTGGCTGCTGACGTTCGACTGGAACGAATAACGCAGGTTGTGGATATTGTTCTTGAAGGGATTCTCCGGGGCTTGTTTCAACAGGCCCGATTCGTTGGTGATCGAAGCGCTCATAAAGTAGGTCACGCGCTTGGCAATACCTCCCGAGACGTTCAGGTTGACCGCCTGCGTATAGGTTTGCTGTTTGAAGAGTTCTTTATACCAGTTGACGTTGGGGTACACATATGGGTTGAGTTTGTTGATGGTTCCCTGGATCGCCTCTTCCGAAAATTTCGGTTCTGCTCCGGGAGTACGCGCTTCGATGGCTTCGTTGAACATGCGCATATATTGCACGCCGTCGGCAAGCTTCGGGATTTGCGTAGGCATCGACATGCGTCCTTCGACGCGCAGGTTTATCTTTGGTTTGCCGCCCTGGCCCGTTTTCGTCGTCACGATCATCACGCCGTTTGCGCCGCGCGATCCGTAGAGGGCTGTCGCCGTGGCGTCCTTGAGGATCGAGAAATTCTCGATCACTTCGGGGGCGAGTGCATTCAGGTCATATGACGAACACTCCACCCCGTCGATCAGTATCAGCGGATTTTGTGCGGCTTCGGCAAAGGTGCTCACGCCGCGAATCCAGAAATTAGCTCCGTCTGCGCCCGGTTCTCCGGACTGCTGCACCGAGATTACACCGGCGATACGGCCGGCAAAACTATTCGTCAGGTTGGCTGCCGGCATCTTCATGTCCGAGGTTTTGAACGACTGGATGGCGCCGATGACGCTCTCTTTCTTCTGCTGCCCGAACCCGACCACCACGACCTCTTCCATCACTCGGTTATCCTCGTTGAGGACGATATTGCAGATGCTCTCGGCTCCGGGCGTTATCTCCTGGTTCAGGTATCCGATGTAACTGTATACGAGCGACGAATTCATCGGAACATCGATCACGTATGTACCGTCGATGTTGGACGATACTCCGATCGTCGTCCCTTTTACGATCACGTTTACGCCTGCCAGCGGGGTCCCTTTGGTATCGGTAATCGTGCCGGTGATTCGTTTGGTCCCGGATTGCCGCCGTGCCGGCTCGCTCTTTTCTGCGGCCTGCTTCTCCGTCTTTACGATAAAGATTTGGCGGTCTTTGATCTCATAAGAATTGTCGGTCGCCCTGAAAATTTGGTTGAGGACCGTTTCGACGGTTCCGTTGTTCACGTCGACCGAGACTTTACGGTCGACATCGACGATGTCGTTGGAATAAAAGAAAATATATTCGGTCTTTTTCTCGATCTCGGCCAATATCTCCTTTATAGGCTTGTTTTTTGCCTGGATCGACAGGTGAGTGGCTTTCGGGAGTGCTGCTGCGGCGTTTGCCGTCCACATTCCGGGCGACAAAAACAGAAACGCCAACTGTATCACACACAATCCCCGACGAAATAATGATTTCTTACAGCATGATTTATTGTTATTATTCATACCTTTGTAAGGATTTAATAGTTAATTTTTAGCATTTTAACGGTTAGATCACAGGCCGGGCGATACTGGTACTATCGCCCGGCCGTTTTTTTACAGGCTCGTTTTTTATCTCATAGGCTCTTCGGTTTTTCGGGTTTAAGGTTGGTTTTATTTGTCTTTGAGTACGATTATGTACATGTTGTCTTCTACGTGCTCGCAGGTCACCGGCATACTCAGGCTCAATCCCTGCAATACGTCGTCGAGGTTACCTTTCAGGTCGAGTTTGCCGGAACAGATGAATCCGCCCGCCCGTTCGCTGCAAACGATCGAAACATCGTAGTAATCCGAAAGACGCCGGGCGACGGTCTCCAGTTTCTCCTTGTCGAAATAGTAGGCCCCTTCGATCCATGAGGCATATTTGCGGACATCGACTTTCTCGATGCGCGTCCCGCCTTCCGAGGCCTCGTACATCTGTTCCGGTTCGAGGACGGTTTTATTCCGCCCCGCATTGTCTGCGACCCTTACGGAGCCTTCTACCAGGACGATGCGTTCGAGTTTTTGGCTGTCGTACGCACATACATTGAAGCGGGTTCCCATGACTTCGACATTCAGTCCCTTGGTCCGCACGATAAACGGGCGGTCGTCGTGTACTACATCGAGGAAAATCTCGCCGTCGACATAGATTTCACGCTGTTTGCCGATGAACTCCGCCGGATAGACGACACGCGTATTCGCATTGACCCACACCTTGGTTCCGTCGGACAGGGTGAGCCGCGACATTTTGCCTTTCGGAATGATGAGCTGGTTGTATTTGGCCGATTCTTTCTTGGGTATCTCCGACCGGCTTACCGTGATTTTAGAATCGTCGTAGCGTATTTCAGCTTCTTTGTCGGTGATAACCACTGTTTTGGCATCGGAAAGGATCAGCTTGGTTTCTTTGCTGCCGGCAGAATCGGTTTTTGCGCAGGCATATTCGTAGATTTCGCCGTGCGGCGGATTATTGATTGCGGTCCATAACGCAAACAGCAGCAGTACCGATGCGGCGGCTACCGTCGGATAGAGCACGTATTTCCGGCGGAGAAATCGCTTCGGTTTGTTCAGGCCTGTTTCTGCCGCAATATTATCCCAGAGCCGGGAAATTTCCTGATCGGTGATGAAAGGCAGGATTTCGTTGGAGGATTCGACATACCTTCTGGCAACGAAATATTCACTAATATTGGGCGGATCGGAAGCTACGAAATCCTGCCAAAAAGAGATGCTTTCCCGAACAGGATTTTTCACGGATGCGATGAAAAAATCGTCCGAAAGGAAATCTTCGAGCGTGAATGAGTTATAATCGTTGTCGTTCATCCGGAGAAGCGGGTTTATACAGTAAACACCGCTGCCCGGATTTTATAATCATTTTTCCGGAAATTAATTCAGATAATTCGTCCGGATACGCTTCAAGGCCCGCTGGATGGTGTTCAGGACGGCCTGGTAACTCATGTTCATGACATCGGAAATCTCGCTGATGCTGAGGTTGTCGATATACCTGTAATGCATTGCCTGCTTCTGGCGCGGCGTGAGGGTCGACATGATTTCGGCGACTTTGTCCTGCATCATCACCTCTTCTTCCTGAATCTCGATTTTACGCGAAGCATCCTCGCAGGCCGGTTCTTTCGCTTTGGCCGCGTTGCCCGTTCCGAACCTGCTCTTATCCCGTTTCAAACTGTTGATAAGGCTGTTGCGAAGTGTTGCGAAAAGATAATATTTGATGTTGTCGGTAGGGTGGAGGTTGCGCCGGTTGGAGTATATTTTGACAAAGACATCTTGAATGCAATCTTTTACCAATTCCCGGTCTCCGGTAAATTGGGATCCGTACATGAACAGTACACGGACATATCTTTCGAAAATATGCGCATAGGCTTCCCGGTCTCCGCCGAGAAATCGATTCCATAAAGACGCGTCGTCCCTGTTTTTCTTTATGTTCATATTTAACGCCGCGAGCCTTTCGGATTATAATTTTGCCCTTATTTTTTACGTTCCGCGTACAACTGCTTACAATATTCGCAAAAATTCCCGTAATAACCAAGTAATTCAGCCTTAACATCGTGAAATGTATCCCGTTTTTACCGCAATCAGGCGCTCGGATGGTTGCGGAGTGTGCCATGGGTTCATCGTAAACAACTTTATGCTGTCCCCGGAAGATGCTTTACCTGAGTTTGGGCCGTGTATTCCGATTTGTAATATTTATTGGCCTGACGGTCCGAACAATAAGGGGCACTCTCACGGAGTGCCCCTTATTGTTATAGTTGATAAAGAATAGATTATATCACTTGCCGATGCAGAAAATACTAAAATATTCTATATTTCTGATATTCAGTCCGTTGCAATGGTGTAAAATATTTCGGGGGACGTTCTGGGGACGGAAATTTGCTGACCAAAAGAAAAAAAGAGCAAATATAAAATGGCTTTTGTCCCTCGATTTATCATACATCATCTCTTTGGTTCCCCAAATATAGCAAAATTAAATTTATCGAATACTCATCTTAAATATCAATGGGTTTAGTCTGGTTTTTGTATATCTATTCAAGTTCTAAACTAAACTTTCCCACAACGTCCAAATGGCGAACGTCGGTAACAAGAACGCTTAGTCTTTTTCTTTTCGCCAGCACCCTAATCTTTTGTACATCGTTTCGACTTTAACGTCTTCCCTGTTTTATTGCCTGGTCTTATTACCCATTCCGCACCGACTTTCGGTCTGTCAGATGAGAATTGTGTCGCAAAGGTATTTGCCATGTCTTTTTTGATGCAAGGTCAAGCCTGACGGTTCACGGCAAAATCTCCACGCTCCGCTTCGCAGAGGTAGTATTTGGTCGTGAAACCCTGCATAAACAGCCATGACACCTTTTGAGGCGACATAATTTTCAATCAAGCCCGAAAGTAGTTGAGCTACATAAGGGAAAAAAGAAACTCAAAATTTTAAGATCATGGCAGACTACGCAACGAACCTATTTTTCGCAAGTACGGAGAACGAACGAGACCTCGATAAAATAGAGGCTTTTTTGGACGACAATTTTGCCGATAGCTTTATCGAGCGTTCGGAAGACATGCTCGATGCACAATTCTCCTCCCTTTGGGTTTACCCGGAAAAAGAAATGGAGAAGCTGGTAGCATCGCTGGAAGCCAAAGACGAGATCTACATCCGCATCCTGACATACGCACTCAAAGACGAGTACGTGAGTTTTCGGACATTCTCGCAGGGCACATGGAATATTAGGGTTTAATCCCCAATACACAGGCTGTGTGCGAATATAAAAAAGACAGCGGCAAAGAAATTTCAGAAATCGAGAAGAAGTAATTATCCATGATTAGCAATAACAAACGTATGACACAGATCGCAACAAAATTCGTCAAATGGGACGTTCCCGAATTGGCTACATTGCAGGACAGTCGGGTTTACAGGCTACGGGAACACCTGAACAGCGGGGGCAAGTTAAGCCGTGAGGAAAAGAACTGGCTTACCCGTAATGTAAAGGAGTGCAACCTCTATTTCAAGCGAGGAATCGCCTTGAGTGGTTATCATTTTGATTTTTCAGACATTCTCAAACGATACTTTGTCAAGCAGTACGGCCACATTCAAGAATACTATGCCATTGACAAAACGGCATTGCGTTCGATGCTGCACGGCAGAATAGAGGATATTGTAGAACTCAAATAATTGTTGAAAACATGAACGTAATAATCGAACACCTATTTTGTCCTTACTGCGACGAGGTAATAGATCTATATTTTAGGATTATGAACACGATTCTTTTTTCTACCGATGAATCCGAACTCCGCACGAGTATGGAGTGTCTGAAACATGAAACCCCGCTCGACGAATATTTCACATACGGTTACGGCGCACACCATATATGGATCTGTCAGCGACGTCCGAGCGATAAAAGCAAAATTTTCGAACACCGGATTATGATAGCTCGATTCTGATTTCCCGATTGCGGACTGAGGCGGATTTACTGCCCAGTCCGTTTTCTTTGTCTGACCGGTAAACGGGATACGCTGACGCGATACACTTTTTTATTTCGGATCGCTACGCATTGCCGATACAATGCTCGCGGCACGACACCCCTTTTACCGGAATCCACTGGCTGCGCCATATCCTTTTGTAAAAGGCGAACACTCGTACAAAGCCGCCCGTCCGCTTTGCCGGTAAGGCAGGTTTCTTTCATTTTCCCTTTGCCTTTTCTTCCCTCATATCTCTGCCGGATAGAGGCTGCGACACCGATGCACCCGCATACGCCTTTTGCCGGCTCTTCGCTCGACAAACCCTTCCACGGCACAGCATATCAGGTTGTCCGAACGGCATATCGTTTCTTGCCGCTTCCACCCAAACGGACTGCATGCCTTCCCGCCTGGTGTTCTTCCCGGTCTACGGCCGGAACGGGTAAAACTTGTGTTGTGTGGACGGACAGGTCTTTCATGTCCTCGAACCCGCTGCGATTTGTTTCGTCTCGACTTTTCCGCGACCGCTTTTCCTTTGAAGTCGCATATCGTTTTCCGCCGCAAAGTTAGAATGCAGACGGGTACGGCTATTCAGCCTTGACCAATGGCATAGCCGCATAAATCTTCCTTTATCGAGCTGCGTTTGGGGCTGCGCTCCAAAATAAAGAGTATTTATGCGCTATCCTTGGTGCAACCCTTTACTGCATCTACTTTTCATGCACCGTAAAACTGATTTATTAACTTCAAAAAAGCAATCGCAATGAAAAAGATCGAGAACAATTTCGCAGTAACCGGATTCGTGGCAAAAGACGCTGAAATCCGTCAGTTCACCGCCGCAAGTGTAGCCCGTTTCCCGCTGGCCATAGCCCGTCAGGAGAAGAACGGCGAGGAGACCAAGCGCATATCCGCCTTTATGAACGTGGAAGCGTGGCGCAAGAACGAAAATGCCGGGTTGTTTGACCAACTGACCAAAGGCACGCTGCTTACCGTGGAGGGCTATTTCAAGCCCGAAGAATGGACCGACAAAGACGGCGTGTTGCACAACCGCATCTTGATGGTCGCCGTCAAGTTCTATCCAGCCGTAGAGAAAGAAGAAACTCCTGCGGAGCCGGCAAAGGAACCGAAAAAAGACAAGAAAAAGTAATTCTTGCCTTATCCGGTCAAAGCGGCCCGAAGGCCGCTTTTGTTTTGCTCGTTACCGTCCATCCCTTTATAACCCATACGTCGTCGTTCATCCGTCGTCCGTTGATTTTCCCGTGCAAAGTTAAGGCGGTCGGGAACCGGCAAGGCGCGGCTTTTATTCGTTATCACAAATAAACCGTCCAGGGGGACTATCCGCTTCCTCTTTGCCTTGTTCTCCTCTGTCCGCCTCGTGTTCCGCACGTAAAATCAAATCCCGCCGGACGAGGGGAACCCTCCGGAAAACAGGGGTGAAAACGGAAGTAGAACATTAAAAATCAAAACGACGTATGAAACGGATGATTTGGTCGAGTAAGGACAGGCTGAACGACACTGCAAGAGAAGACTACCAAAAATTTCAACGAGAGGTACTGGAGGACGAATCTTACGAGGTCAGCGACGAAAAGTGGGCGGATGAAGTTTATCTCTGGTTGGACGATGAACGGAGTAACCTGAATAAAGACGTTGACGGCGTTATCGTCGCGTTCGCCATAGTGGGGACCTGGCGGGGGCCACGACAGGGTTATCAAATTCTTGGCAGCAACATTGCCGGCATATTGCAATCCCAATGCGACGAAGCCGAGTGGTACGGCGACGGCTATAATATCCGTGGTCGCATGATACACCACGACGGCACAAACTATGTTTTGTATCGCGTCGCCAAAGACAGATACGAGGCGGAGCGTATTGCCGACAAAATTTATAGCGGCGAGATCGACGAAGCAGGCTTCCGGCGAAGAACACGTTCCCTTTATCCGTATGTAGCCGACGTGTACGGCTGGAAAACAAGACGACGCAAAAGCGCGTGATCGGCTGTAAAAGAGTGCCGCAGCACGCTTTCAAAAGAAAGTTGCGGCATTTGCTTGGGAGCTGACGAAATACGGTCAGCTCTGACGGCATTCCCTTTTATAAACCGTCTTGTCCGTCGAAATTCGGTCACTATCCGCTTTTTTAGTCGATTGCCACCTCGCTCTCCGGGCATTTATAGCCCTCTGCCTTCCCTGTTTTACACTACTTACGTTCGTTTCCCCGATACCTCCATTCCGAAAGCCCGGTTATTTTTTCTGCAAATTTCGATTGCCGTCTGTCCGCCCGGTCAAGGACCGCCTGTGCTTGCTGCCGGAAAATCTTCCTCGCCGACACGTCGGCGAGCGTATTTTCCGCAACCTCCTTGCCCGTGCCGGCCGCCAATCCCGTAAGCAGAAAAATAATCAACCTTTCGGTACAGATAGTACCAAAGGGAAAAGAAAAACAACGTAAACAAAAATAAAAGATGAGTACAGCAAATCAAAACCCCGGCGGAAGAATGACAGTCGATGAAATCATGCAGCACGATTTAAAGCTCAGGTATATGTTATTGGGGCGTTTGCAGTCGGACTGCGAATATTACCTCAATTACGGGAACCGCTCCCCCAACCGTCTGTGGGCCGGCGATGAAATATCGCAAATCGAATACATGACCAGACTTTACGATAGCTTCGCAGAGGATGAAAAACCGGAGTGGCTTACTATGGATAAAATTATAGAGTACGGCAGAGAGATGATAGGGCCCCGAAAATAGCGGGCGAAACAAGGCCCATATTATCGAATACCGCAACCGTTCCAGACGGTTGCGGTATTCGTTATTGCCTGATGGCGCAGATCACAGGGCTGTTTTCAGCCCCTTCCTTTTTTACTTTTCTTTTACAGCATTCAGGAAGTCTTTAGCCGGTCTGAAGGCGGGGACAGAGTGGGCGGGAATAACCATCGTCGTATTCTTTGAAATGTTCCGTGCGACTTTTTCCGCCCTTTTCTTAATAATGAAAGACCCGAATCCCCGCAAGAATACCTCTTCTCCTGCGATCATAGACTCTTTTACGTTCTGCATGAATGCTTCTACAACGGCCGATACCACCGTTTTTTCCACCCCGGTCTGACTTGCAATCCGGGCAACCATCTCGGCTTTTGTCATTTTTCTTTTTGTTTTTATGAATTTTTATACGATTACGATATCGTTCTCTCTGCGGCAAGGCCGTCCCGTATCCTAACGGTCGCGCTGGTAATCGCTTTTGCCGAACCCGCCGAGCAGTGCCCTTACGATGATGCAAAAGACGTAGAATACACCCACTACGATGATAATTTCTCCCATACCTGTTTTACTTCATTAAACGTCCTACATAAAGTTACGAAAAACCGGCAGAAAAAGCAAACCTACAAGCGCGCGGGAGGCTGCCTTTTTCCTACCGGCGGCCGGTCATTCCGCCTCGTCTTGTTCCCGTTTGCTGCGCGGGCCGCTGGTTTTGCCGCGATTGAGCCACACCCCGTATTTGTTGAGTACGCGCCATATCGAGCTTTTGCTGTTGAAGCCGCTGATCTTCCAAATGTCGTCGATGGAATGGCCGTTGTTGTACATATCCACGATCGTCCTTTCCCGTTCCGCTTTGGACATAGCCTTCGGCGTTGTCGGGGGCTTGATATTCTGCTGCAGGAGCATGACATGGCTGGACGACTTGCGTAGTACGGCCACTTCTTCGGGAAGCGCCCCGAACATCTCCAGCACTTGGGCGGCCGTCGTGTCGGAGAACAATTCGCCCCGGGTATCTATCCTGTCGTGGATGGATACGATGCGTACCACCTTGATCCGGCATAGCTCGATGAGTGCTGCCAGTTCGCGCAACCCGCGAACGGCATTGCTGAACTTGGACACCACTACTTCATCGCCTCTGTTGAGACTTGCCATAAGCTGCTTCCACTGCGGACGAAGCATCTCGTGTTCGCATTCTTCTTCGACCACTTGTACACAGCCGTATTGTCGCATCCACTCCTTATCCGCGTCGAGCGTATCGTAGGAGTTGGCCTTGAATAGGTAGCCCACTTTTGCCATTGTCGTATCCTGTTATGATGACACATGCAAAGATAAGATTTTATTTCGAGTAAAATCATATTTCGTTGTGGGTGTTTGCAAAATCATATTCTGAATTTGCTGTTCTTTGTATTTATTTTCATTGATAGTCATATTGTTAGTGGTATGATTTATTTTTGCGCAAAATATGATATTATTTGCACTCTTCTTGGAAATAATATATAGATTTGCACTTGGCGATATGAAATTGAGGTATGAAAAAAGAAAAATCATATTCAAGATTTCCGGCTCTTTTAGCCAGGGCGACCGTCATTTCGGGCATCTTGTCCGTGTTCGTGTCATGCGGGAGTGGGAATGGCACTCCGATGCCTGAAGCCAAAGACGACCCTGCCGGAATATACCGGACATACCTGTCCGAAATACGGAATCTGAACGAGCTTACCGCCGCAGAGCTGACGGAGCGTCTTCTGCAGTGGCGGACGGTGAAAGATTCCGTGTTCGCATGCCTTCGTCGGGACACCCTCGACCCGCTCCGGCCCTATATCGAAAAAGCGTGCAAGGTAATGCACGATTCTCTCCGCATCGAGTTCTCCCGCCTGGCTTTGTCCGGGCCGCGCACCTACGGGGAGCTGCTGAAGCTCAAGGAACGGCTCTCGCCGTACATCGAAGACCAGGAGCTACAGCGCGAGGCCCGAAAGGCTCGGTCTTTTTTCGCCTCGTTGGATGGCCGTCCGGCTTTTCCGGGCGACAGGCAGCAGATTCTATCGGCATACCGCACCTTGCTTGAGGAAACCATCCGAAGCGGCATACACGGCCGCGACGATCTGACGGCCTACATCGCAGAGGAAGATGCCGTCTTCAGGGCGTTCCTCGCACACCTGCACGATCTCGACGGCGCGGATGTGGCCGACCTCACACGCGACACCCAACGGTGCTGTTCGCAGGTTTTCCTGGCCGCCCAGCACGGGGAGATCGCCTGGCAGGAAGCCATGACCTACTTGGTAATGCGTACCAACCGCCGCATGATACAGAATGCCCGTACCTGTATCGACGACATCCGGGGCCGGAGGGTCGCAGCACCGGCACAGGCGCACGCTTACATCTGGATGCTTCTCCAGCCCTATGCCTCGTTGGACGGTTTCGGCCTGGCATTGCTTTCCGACGATCAGCGGAAGCAGCTCGACCGGATCGCCGCGCAAACCCCGGCCGCATTCGAAACGTTGGGCCGCATCCTGCAATCCGATGGCGCCCGGCGGGACGAACTGCCCGGAATGCTTATGGAAATATTTATCCACACGCTGTAACCGACAAACCGATATGAATATGTTACGCCACTTTTTGAACGACTTCATGTCGTCCGTCCCGTTGCAACTGCCGCAACTGCTCGATGTGACGACGATGGAAAAACCGCAGTTTTACGGCGATTACGTGCTCCTTACCTTCCCGTTGCGGGACCCCTATGATTTGGAAGAGGTCATGGATATGTTCGAGGACGACATGGAGCTTATCACGCTCTACCACCACGTCCCGTTGCGCCCGGTGGCATTCGGCCATAGCACCTGTGCCTATTCCAATCCCGCTTTCGGGCAGATGTTCAAGATGAACGCAAAGACCGACGACAGTGGCAAGGTAAACAGTATCTCCGCCACCGTTTACGAATCGTTGGACCTGATGTACGGCGACCTGTATCTCGACCTGCAACTTCATACGCGAAGCGGTACATTCAAGTACAAAAAGAACAAGGACGAGATCCTGATTGATTTCCTGTAAACCGATGTGCCATGCGAAACACGCTCTACCGACAGATGGTTTACTGGATCGACATGTACCGGACCTGGATCAAGGTCGCCGACGACAACCTTTACAAGGAGCATGTCATATCGAGAGGCGACCGTACCGACTACCTCGTTTCCCGCACGCTGGTGCTTCGGGCGTTCAAGGCGAACGGCGCGTATGCCGAAGGTACGACATGGGAGATTCCCGAGCACGAACTGGACAAGGCTTTGGCTACCCACCGCAAGCAGGACAGCGCGTTCCGCCAGCGCATCAAAAAGGCGGCGATGTACCTCTCGCCTGCGGATGCCGAAGCTATTATCCGGTTGGCGACTTATGGTATTGTCCGGTTGGAACTCGTGGTGCGGCCCAATCCGTTACGTGAAAAACCCTATTACCTATGACGTGGAATATATTGCAACTTCTCTTCTGTGCGCTACCTTTTGCGGTATCGCTCGCCTTGTACAAAAGCCGCCGCCGCTTCATGGCGCGATTCTACGAGAGGATGGTCCGCAACGACAAGGCCCGGAAACTCTATGTGCGGGTCCTGCTCATCCTGCTGCTTCTGTTCCACTATGTTTACACAAGAGGACACGCCGTCGATTTCGGCATACTGCTCTCTACCGGAGTGTGTGCCGTTATGTTTTCGTTCAAACGGGCTGACCGGTGGCTGCGTGGTCTGCTCGACCGGCCACGGGCGTTTGTCGTTCTCGGGCTGACGGCATCGGCCATCGGCTTCGTGCCGCATCTGTACACGACGGCCGTCACGGCCTCCTATCTTCTTTTGGCCGCTTTGTTCTATCCCTCCGTTCGGATCATGTCCGAATGGAGCCAGAACGATATACGCAGGATCTTCGAGTGGGTAAAGCATCCCGAAACATTTGCCGAAAGCTATCACGACCATCATCATACAGGGTTGCCGCACGATGCGGACAACGGCAACTCCGATCAGTCCGCACAATAATAACCAGTTAAATAAAACCGAACGAAAATGGAAAAAAAGCATGAAATGTCTGCCGCCGTATTGGCGCAAGTGGAGGTGTTCGAATACCTCAAGGAGAGAGGCGGCAATCGCAAGACGAAGATGGAGGCCTATTGTGACCTGTTAGACAAGTCCGTGGCAGGCTTCGTTTCTCCTACTTTAAAAAAACGGGACTACGACCTCGCACCTTACCAGTGTCATGTGACCGTTTCCGACCTCGCCGTAAGTTGGCATTGGCACCGCGCTACCGTCCGTTCCTTTTTGGACGCGATGGAGGCGTTCGGCCTTTTGAAGCGCATCAAGCTCATCAAGAGCATTGTCATCACGATGACCGTACAGTCCGGGCACTCCGCCTTTGCGGAAGATGTACAGCAGACGCCCTGCCTTGCCACGCAGTTACGGGAAGTCTTGTCCGATTGGGTAATCGGCAAATCGGACTCCGCCGCGACCGGTGCGGCGTGCGGGCAGCTCGTCCGTCGGGCGATGGCCGAGGCCGGCGTACAGGACACTCCGTGTTCGGGTGTTCATGTCAGCGTGGGCATGTCCTCACGCAACGACGACCCGCAGGCCGTCGCAATCCGCGCGACGGCTATGGGGAGTGTCGCCCTGGCTGCCATGCAGCGCGTGCTCCGCAGGTCGAGGTTCGACGACGGTCTGGAACTCATGGATTTCTTCCGCCTCGATCTCGGCGGAGGGTGGACGTCGCTGATCGAGACATCCAAGGAGCTTGCAGGGCTTATTTTCGACGCCGAGGCATGTGCGACGACTGTCAGCCCGGACGAGGAGGCCGAGAGCCTCAGATCGTTCCGCAAGCCCTTTCTTGCGCTCGCTGCGAAAGTGCTCGAAGAGGCGGATTAACCCGGAGGCGGGGAACCGGAGTTTGTATAACCCCGGATGATCCGCCCCGGTTCCGGTCTTGCATCCTGCCGGTCGAAAGCAGGCACGCGGGCTTGCCCGCCTGCCACGAAACGAAGGGAGGGGGTAGCTCAATACCCCGACC
>OGZX01002200.1_pt1 | contig 16481 bp, 10 predicted proteins | sample 1576881 | NCBI WGS metagenome assembly OGZX01 (sample SAMEA3541542, study PRJEB24748) | human gut metagenome | biome: human gut; feature: human-associated habitat; material: faeces | place: China | collected 2012
CCCATAGGCTTGCCCTCTTCTGCATACATGTATATAGCGTCGTTTCCTGCCGAGAAGTTATAGATAGACACCTTGCCGCCTTCCAGACTTTCGGGCAACGAAACTACCTTATTCTTGTTCTTGGAGAAGTTGAAGTCCAAATCCCAACGGAAATCACGGGTACGGATGGGAATTGTATTCAATACCAACTCGATACCATTGTTGCGAACCTTACCGAAGTTGGTTACCATGTAGCTGTAACCGGTAGAAGGATCGACGGGTAACGTAAAGATCTGGTCGTTCGTGGTACGGGTATAGTAAGCGGCATCAATACCAATGCGGCCGTTGAAGAACTGCAGGTTTGCACCGATCTCGAACTCAGAGGTCATTTCCGGCTTCAATGCGGAACTACCCTTGGTATTGGATGCCATAAATGCATTCACCCCGTTCATCGGGAAGCTGGCAATATCAGAACCATAGTAACCGTGTGCCGTAGCTTGGACGTAAGTAACACCCGTACGGTAAGGGGCAGCATCGTTACCGGTCTTACCATAGGCTACACGCAACTTACCGAAAGTCAACACTTTGTTCTCCGGAATCAGTCGGGTGAAAATCCAGCTCAACGTAGCACCCGGATAGAAGAAACTGTTCTTTTCGAGAGGCAGTGTAGACGACCAGTCGTTACGGGCAGTCACATTCAAGTAAACCATATCATCCCATCCCAGCGTGACGTCGCCGAACAAGCCCACCAAGCGGCGCTTGCTCTGGCTCTCGCCAAGAGTAGTCTTGGTAGCACCGTTGCTCAAATCCCAAAAGCCGGTAAAGAAGGTCAGGTCGTCCGTCTGTCCCGTCATGCTGGTAGAACCACGTTCGTTCATATTCACACCGGCATTTACGTTGACGTCCAGTTTACCGTTCAGGAATTTCTTGGCATAATTGGCAAGGAAGTCATGATTCAACTCATAGCGGCGGCCGTAGGCGGCATATACATATCCGCTTTGGTTCATGTTAGAAGGCGCATAGCCATAGTCTTCGTTAATCAGAGCATCGTCCAACTTAATCTGCGGGGCGCCCATTTTGATATCATAGTCCGTATAATCAAAACCCATACGGTATGAGAGTGTCAGTTCTTTGATAGGTTTGATATCGACCTGCAATTTACCATAAATCTGCTTGGAGTTGGTATGGTTGTAGTTGTTCTCCAAAGACCAGTACGGGTTGGTGATACCGTAAGGAGTGAAGTAAGCTTCGGGATTGAAAAATGCCGAACTGGTGTTCTTCATATCCACGATAGATACATCACGCGGCATTTCATAAAGGCCGTCAATAACGGAAGTACCCTGGAAGTTTCCTACGGCATCGGTAGCACTGCGGGCAAAGTTCACGGAAGAAGAAACCTTCAGCCAGTCGGTAGCCTCGTAACTGCTGCGGAAGGCCAGCGTATTACGTTCGTAAGTATCGTAATCCTTCGGCATGATACCGTCGTCGTTGGCATACGAGTAAGACAGGTAGTAATCCAGTTTGCCGTCATTCGACACACCGCTCAACGAGAGGTTGTGGTTCTGCGACCATCCCAGGTCAAAGAAGTCCTTCACATTGTCCTTCTTGGCGCTGTACTCATGAATCAACTGCTGATGATTCCAGATAGGGCCATATACCTGTAAGGAGCCATCGAGGGCGGGTCCCCAGGAACCGTTTTCAATGAAAGTCTGTGCGCCGTTCCAGCCCTGTCCGAACTCATTCTGCATGTCGGGCAGCAGAGAAACCTGGCGTGCCTGAATGCTTCCGCTATAGCTGATGGAGAAATTACGGCCATCACCCCGCTTACCGGACTTGGTGGTAATCACGATAACACCGTTGGCAGCACGGCTACCGTACAATGCGGTAGCGGCGGCACCTTTCAAGATAGTCATTGACTCAATATCTTCGGAAGCTACGTTGGACACACCACCTGTCGACACATTCTTACCCGAGCCGGAGAACAAACTGTTCTGCAGGGGGATACCGTCTACTACATAAAGTGGCTGGTTGTCACCGTTGATAGAACTAAAACCGCGGATTACGATGTTACTGACCGATCCCGGGTCGGAAGAAGTGGAACTAACCTGAACGCCTGCCACCTTACCGGACAACGCATTGGCGATATTGGTGGTACGTGCATTGATAATTTCGTCACTCTTCACCGTCGTGGCAGAATAGCCTAAAGTCTTTTCGGAGCGGGAGATACCCATAGCTGTCACTACAACTTCATCCAGTACCTCAGCATCCGGTTTCAATACAATCTTCATCAGTCCGCTTCTGATAGCGACTTCCTGAGACTGCATTCCTACAAAAGAAACTCGCAAAGTCTTTGCGGAACTTGGAACGTTTGCGATTGTAAACTTGCCATCAATACCCGTAACGGTTCCCAGAGAAGTACCTTTTACTAATACTGATGCCCCAACAACAGACTCGCCGTCTTCTTCGGAAGTTACCACTCCCGAAATTGTAGACGTTTGAGCTGTTACAAAGCCTATACCCACAAAGAGACAGGCTAACAACAACATTAACTTTTTTCTCATAAATTCTCTCTTAATTTTAACCTACGTAATCAAATTTATTTCTAACACATCGCAAATATATTTAACTTTTTGAAAGAACAAAAAGAAAAACGAAAAAATCTATCACAAAGACTAAATATTTAACTTATTAACGATTTAATACAGTATATCTCTATATTAGAATATCACAATGTCATTGATATATGTAAAATAGCAACAATTGTTCCATATTGTAGGTCGATAGTATTCTGCGTTTTGTAGATATTTTGTGCCTATTCATGGTGTTTTTACTAACAAAACAGCGTACTGTAATTTTATTGTAAAAGTCAATAATAATCTATGTTTTAACACCATTTAGTAAGTATATACATCTCCGATTAACGATTATTGTATTATGAGAATTATGATTTAACAAGGGATTCACCGGGTTCATCGGCTTGCGGCAAAGACCTTGCAGCAGGCTGATAGCAGATGAAGGCAAAGCATTCTTCAAGGCTTCACACAACTTTCACCTTTCACCCTGTACCGTCCTGAGATAAGCAGTAACATTCCGGGATAAGCTGACCGGTATAGCATCGCATCCTTGCAAATAGAAACAGGGTATCACATTTCCCAGAGTTTAAGAGAAGAAGTTTATTCTGAAAGATAATGCTTCTTGATACGTCAATCATCTACCTTTACCCTTCCCTAGTCAAGGGATTTTAAGTGAACAACTCCAGTCGTTCACTTAAAAGAGTAACTGTTTTCCGAAAGAACTCACCGGCTTTCGTTCCAAAACATACAGTGTTTTATGCCCTAAGAAGCATTGTTTTACAGTAAACATCCCTGCGATGCCGTCTTGGTATTTATTAAGAGCAGGGTGAACCCTTGAAGTCGGGTATATGAGCTTGCTTTCACCATCGTTGCTCACAGACAGGCGCCTATAAGGGGCTGATGAATAGGTGAATACCAAGTTCCGCAAAGACTTTGTAGACATCATTAAAAACTTTTTAATCATTATAAATAAACTGGGCGCCTTCTCACGAAGCCGCCCAGCGTTGTTTCTTTAAGAGATTAAAGAAACGATTAACGTAAAGTTAAACTTACCGGGATGTTAGAGGATCCCGGTAAGAGAGAATATACTAATTCGTTAATTAGTACTTCATTCGTCTTCGGCAAAGCCGGTATAGCGATATCCAGCCACTTTCAGCTTGGCATAGAGTGGGATATTAGTATCATCACTGAATATAACATAGAACACGATGCTGTCGGCAGGAGTGCCATGGGGTGTTGTTGCAGCGCCCAAAAGCACCTTACCACCTTCGATTGTCACATCACAGTCATACTTCTCGTTGGGAACAGCACCTTCCGTAGCAAAAGTAAGCGCATTGATATCCGATTTTACTCTCACCTTATAGTCCCAGAAGTTCTTCATATCATCTACATACATTTCAGTAGGAACATTGGCAGCCGTATTATAGGTGTACAACATTTTGTGTCCCAAATTGAAAGCATCCTCGTAGAGAACTTTTCCGTCGGCATCCACACCATCCACCGTCACATACCATTCTCCGGCAAGCGCCTTGGTGGCAGTGTTTTCAATATCATCTTTTTCGCAGGAAGTCAAGAGCACTACTGCGCACATCATTAATAAGTATATTACTCTTTTCATATTCTTCATTTCTTATACATTGTTACATAAAAGTCCAGTGGATTCTCAGTATAGTTTATGTGCCATGAGAAAGTTCCTGTAGCAGCATCGTATTTACTGTTATCCATATAGTTGGCAGAGTCTCCCCAACCAATGAGGTAGCTGGAAATCAACTTCACAGTACCATCGGCAGCCACAGATATAACGCCGGACAAAGCATAGTTGGGACCATAGTTGGCACGATAATAATACCAGCCGCCCAAGATGTCGTCCACAGTATACGTACCATCGTTGTTGCTGACTATCATGATTTCATAGCTTGCACCATAAGGTGTCTTGCCGTTATAATCGCGATAGCTATTGGGATCCGTTTCATAGAACCCTTCGATAGGATCGCTCGAATCCATCACAATAACCTTGCGCGATGAAGAAGAAGAGAAACCATCGGCATTCGCAATAGAGTAGTTGATAGTATAGATACCTGATTTGGATGTATCCAAATTCGAGGTAACCTTTACATCGTCCGTCACATCTTCACCATTCATAATGGCAGAATAGCCCGGTTCAACATAAGCTTCACCTTTGTCCAAATAGATAGTAGTAGCACCCACCAAAGTCAGTTCCGGATAGTAGGTAATGCGGGTCATTCCCGAGGTGCTATCGTCGCAACCGGTCAGCGTGAAAACAGCCAGCGCAAACATCATCACATATAATAATTTACTTTTCATTGTTCTATTCAATTTTAGGTATATTGAAATAATGGATTACTTACCCCAGAATACGGGCGTTGCATAACCCGGGAATGTAGGAGTATTAGGATTACGGGCCGAAGAACTTTCCGCATAAGGATAGCGCTCCAGAATTTTATTTTCGCCTAACTGTCCGAATACCTGGATAGGGGTATAAAGTGTATAGGGCACATATTTCGAGGGATCGAAAGAGTCGTCATCACCCTCTTTATAAAGATCACTACCTTTGATTGTACCGAATTCCGGATAGTTCAGACGACGCATTTCGCACCAAGCCTCGAACGAGTTGACGCCGGCGAGCGCTACCCACTTGGCATTACCCAGGCTCTTCTTGAAATTATTTTGGTCGTAGGGATAACGGGCTACATACCCATCTGCTCCAGTAGCGCCTGCCGTAGCAAACGAAGCCTCGATAGCAGCAGCATAATGAGCAGCAGCATCAGTTGCCGAACCATAGCGCGCATAATATTCTGCCTTGAAGAATTCAATTTCCGACAACGTAATCAGGTACAAAGGCATGTCATAGCTTGCCACCGGACGGCACCACTTGGTCAACGACGTACCACCGGGATACTGTGTACCCGAAACACTACCTACGTATACACCATCGGAGTTCTTCAAGAAGAATTTCTCCAAACGCGGATCCTGGTATGTACTGCCGTCACTATCCTTTATCAGCATACTGCCGATGATTGCCACATTGGCAGCCACATTGGTCTGAACACCGGTATTAAACTCCTCAGCATAGAACGGGTTCATTTGCCCGATCTCGTTGCTCCAGCAATCTGTGTAACCGACATCGCTTGTCGGGAAGTTGTCTTCGGCAATCAAAGCTGCCAATTCAGATTGTACGTTCTTGACGTCTGCCATACGCATCAGCATTTTCAGCTTCAGGGCATTGGCAAACTGAATCCACTTGCCGGCAGTGGCAGACGTATAAAGGAAGTTGGTGGCAACAGGGTTCGAAGCCGAAGCATACTCCAGAGCAGCGTTGAGCTCGGCAAGTACACCTTCATAAACAGCTTGTCCGTCATCGTACTTTGGCGACAGATTGGTCGGATCGAGAGCTTCGGTATAAGGAACCTCACCATAGCAATCGACCAAAGTCTGGTAAACAAAAGCACGCAAGGTGGTAGCTGCCAGATAAGTACCCCAGTCTTCGGCTGCAGATGACTTCGCGAGTGTAGTCTTCAGATTCTGCAAAGCCTTCTGCGTGAACTGAGTATAGGCGCCGCTACTACGGGTAGCGGACATACTGAATTGTGAATAATCCAGGTAATTGCTTGTTCCGTTCAAATGAGCATAATGCATTGAATGAAATCCGCCGACAATGCGCAGGTAATTACCATAACTCGAGGCTATATGCATCTCGATGGCAGGCAGCAGCATATAAGTTTCAACGTTGCCTTCGGTAGGCGAATTAGGACTTTCGTTGATATCCAGGTAACTGTCGCAAGAGCCCAAAATAGTGCTCAAGGCAAGAGCGGATATAATAAATATCTTTTTCATATCTTATTTTCTCCTTAATTTTAGAATTTAATGCTTAGGTTACATCCAAAGACACGGCAAGACGGATTGGCATAAAGCTCACCAAACTGTGTGGCCAAGTCACCATAGCCCGCCTGAGAAACAGTAGTTGCTTCAGGATCGATGAAGTAGTTGTCCGATGCCGTCCACGTAAACACGTTATTACAGAATACAGTCAGTGCGATGTTATTCAGAGACATTGAGCGTACCCATCTCTTAGGCACATTCCAAGTCAGGCTGATATTACGCAACTTGACAAAGGAACGGTCTACAAGGTAGAGTTCACCACCTTCACCGGCACCGTATCTATTGAAGTAGTTCTGATAACTGCTGTTATGCGGATAGATCGGAGTGGTATTTTCTACATAAGTACCGTCACCCCGGGCTACTACAGAGTTGGGGATGATGAACGGACGACGTCCGTTATAGGTCGTTATTGTTCCGTTACCGGTAAACTGCATCAGGTTCTTGGTACGGGAGAACATATAACCACCGCTACGGATATCAAGCGCTGCACTCAGCGTGAAGTCCTTGTAAGTAAGCGCTGTATTCACACCACCCGTCCAATCGTTGTTCATGTTCTTTCCGGTATCCTGAACTGTTGTGCTCAGAACAGGCTGGCCGTTTGCATCTACAATCGGCTGACCGCTTTCCGTATACTGGGGCAAATAAGTGTAGAATTGTCCCATAGCTTTGCCTTCTTCTGCATACATATATACGGCATCGTTTCCTGCCGAGAAGCTATAAATAGATACCTTACCGCCTTCCAAACTCTCGGGAAGCTTAACAACTTTATTCTTATTCACTGCAAAGTTGAAGTCCAAATCCCAACGGAAATCACGGGTACGAACAGGAACTGTAGTCAGCAACAACTCAAAACCGTTATTACGAACCTTACCGAAGTTGGTCACCATGAAGCTGTAACCGGTAGAGGGGTCAACCGGTAACGTAAAGATCTGGTCGCTCGTAGTACGGGTATAGTAAGACGCATCGATACCGAAGCGGCCGTTAAAGAACTGAAGGTTTGCACCGATTTCGAACTCAGAGGTCATTTCCGGCTTCAAAGTAGAACTACCCATGGTGTTGGATGCCTGGAATGCATTCACACCGTTCATCGGGAACTTGTTGATATTAGAAATATAGTAACCGTTTGATGCTCCCTGAACGTAAGTAACACCTGTCTGATAAGGACTGGCATCATTACCGGTCTTACCGTATGCCATACGCAACTTACCAAAGGTCAACACCTTGTTCTCAGGAATCAACCGGGTGAAAATCCAGCTCAACGTAGCACCCGGATAGAAGAAACTGTTATTGTCGATAGGCAGCGTAGACGACCAGTCGTTACGGGCGGTCGCATTCAAATAAATCATATCGTCCCAGCCCAGTGTAAGGTCACCGAACATACCTACCAGGCGGCGCTTGCTCTTGTTCTCGGAAAGAGTAGTCTTGGTAGCACCGTTGCTCAAGTTCCAGAAGTCGGAAAAGAAGGTCAGGTCGTCCGTCTGTCCCGTCATGCCGTTAGAACCACGTTCGTTCATATTTACACCGGCATTCACGCTAACATCCAGCTTGTCGTTCAGGAACTTCTTGGTATAATTGGCAAGGAAGTCATGATTCACCTCATAGCGGCGTCCGTAGGATGCATATACAGAACCCTTCTGGTTCATGTTAGAAGGTGCATAACCGTAATCTTCGTCAATCAAAGCATCGTCCAGGTCAATCTGCGGCTCACCGATCTTGATGTCAAAGTCCGTATAGTCAAAACCCATACGGTAAGAAAGTGTCAGTTCTTTGATAGGTTTGATATCCAACTGAAGTTTACCATAAATCTGCTTGGAGCTTGTATGGTGGTAGTTGTTCTCCAAAGCCCAGTACGGGTTGGTAATACCGTAAGGAGTATAGTAGGCTTCGGGATTGAAGAATGGCACACTGGTATTCTTCATATCAACGATAGATACGTCACGCGCCATTTCATAAAGACCGTCGATTACAGAAGTACCCTGATAAGTACCTACAGCATCTATATTACTACGGGCAAAGTTTACGGAAGAAGAAATCTTCAACCAGTCGGTAGCTTCGTAGCTGTTACGGAAGGCGAGTGTATTACGTTCATAAGTATCATAATCCTTCGGCATGATACCATCGTCGTTGGCATACGAGTAAGACAGGTAGTAGCTCATCTTGCTGTCATTAGATATGCCACTCAACGAAAGGCTGTGATTCTGCGACCATCCCAGGTCAAAGAAGTCTTTTATATTATCTTTCTTGGCGCTGTACTCATGAATCAACTGCTGATGGTTCCAGATAGGACCATATACTTGCATAGAACCGTCGAGGGCAGGTCCCCAAGAACCGTTTTCAATGAAAGTCTGTCCGCCGTTCCAGCCTTGTCCGAACTCATTCTGCATCTCGGGCAACAGAGATACCTGGCGTGCCTGGACGCTTCCGCTATAACTGATGGAGAAATTGCGGTTATCACCTTTCTTACCCGATTTGGTGGTAATCAGGATAACACCGTTGGCAGCACGGCTACCATACAATGCAGTAGCGGCAGCACCTTTCAATACGGTCATTGACTCGATATCATCGGAAGCCACGTTAGCTATACCACCCGTCGGTATGTTCTTACCCGAACCGGAGAACAAACTGTTCTGCAAAGGTATACCGTCCACTACATAGAGCGGCTGGTTATCACCATTAATAGAACTAAAACCACGAATCACGATGTTACTGACCGAACCCGGGTCGGAAGAAGTGGAATTAACCTGAACACCGGCCACTTTACCGGACAGCGCATTAGCAATATTAGTAGTACGTGCACCGACAATTTCGTCACTCTTCACCGTCGATGCCGCGTAACCCAAAGTTTTCTCTGCACGGGAGATACCCATAGCTGTCACCACAACCTCGTCCAGTACCTCTGCATCCGGTTTCAACACGATTCTCATTACACCTCGTCTGATAGGAACTACTTGCGACTGCATTCCGACGAAGGATACACGCAAGTTCTTTGCTGAACTTGGAACATTCGAAATTGTAAACTTACCATCAATATCAGTAACGGCACCCAGTGAGGTACCTTCTACTAACACTGATGCCCCAACAACAGACTCGCCGTCTTCTTCAGAAGTCACTACTCCCGAGACAGTAGACGTCTGAGCTGTTACGATACCTATACCTACAAAGAGGCAGGCTAACAACAACATTAATTTTCTTTTCATAAATTCTCTCTTAAATTTAACCTATTAAAATGAATTTTAAACCTAACACTGTGCAAAGGTATTTATCTTTTTTATATATCAAAAGGAAATTAAAACAAAAATATCATAATGTTTTTATATACTTATATCAGCGTTCATAATGTCAGATAAATATTGTAAATATCGATATATGTAAAGCATAAAACTTATATAACGCACTTTGTTTGTCAATATGATTAATAATGTACGCATACATTATGTCAACTAAATATAGTTTTATTAGCACTTATGATTACATTTTATATAAATTCAAATTCACATAATCAGTTAATTTAAATAGAGTTTTTTAACGCAGATTAATAGGGCAGGAATAGCTTCTTGAAGGGATAATGCCACAATGTATCAGAATAAAAGCATTTACACTCTGAAGCAAAAGCTGTTACATCCTGATGTGAAAGCAATTACATTAGTATGTAAAGGCTGTTGCAGCCTTATGTAAAAGCAGTTACATCAAGGTGTAAATGCTTTTACACCGCTTAAGACAGGATAGGTAAATATAATCTGTTGATAATTAGATAATAAGACACTTTATTAGGGGTAAAATGAAACAGATGATGCGTTTGAGGCAAACAGATGATGCGTTTGGGGTAAACAGATGATGTATTCGGAGCAAACAGATGATGCGTTTCGGGTAAACAGACGATGCGTTTCGGAGCAAACAGACGATGCAATAACAAAAGAAGGGACGATAGAGCAGCCACTGCCGCTTTATCATCCCTTCAATTTATGTCTTTACAATTCCTAATTTACCACTTCAAATCAGGCAGATATTTGCTCAAGCAAGTACGCAAAGCACTTAGGGTTATCGGTTTTACCAACACTTCCGTAGCTCCGCACTCCATAGCTTTCTCACGATCGGTAGTAAAAGCATAGGCCGTTTGCATAATGATAGGCATTTTGCTATCCTCTTTGCGTATAATCACCGTGGCGTCCAGTCCATTCATGATAGGCATCTTGATATCCATCAACATGGCTTCCGCCTTGTCACGGTTCTCCTTGAACAAAGCCACCATTTCTTCGCCGTTCTTAGCCCATAATATATCGCACTTCTTACCGATAATAGCTTTTATTAACTTAAAAGTACTCTCATCATCTTCCGCAACCAAGATTAACGGACGATAATCCTCTGACAATTTCTCAGTATCCATATAATTAGATATTTTGTTTGTACGAGGCAAAGATATAAAAAATAATATAATTGTGTTATCTTTGCGCCTCATTTTAAATAATACATAATGATTTCCATAGACGGACTCGCCGTAGAATTTGGCGGCACTACCCTATTTAGCGATATATCCTTTGTCATCAACGAGAAAGACCGCATTGCCCTGATGGGGAAAAACGGAGCGGGAAAGAGCACACTGCTGAAGATTCTGGCAGGCGCCCGACAACCCACCCGCGGAAAGATATCCGCCCCCAAAGACTGCGTCATAGCCTACCTTCCGCAGCATCTGATGACCGAAGACGGACGGACCGTTTTCCAGGAAGCGGCACAGGCCTTTGCCCACCTGCACGAGATGGAAGCAGAGATAGAGCGCCTCAACAAAGAACTGGAAACGCGTACCGACTACGAGAGCGACAGCTATATGGAACTTATCGAGAACGTTTCGGCACTCAGTGAGAAGTTCTACGCCATCGATGCCACCAACTACGAAGAAGATGTAGAAAAAGCATTACTTGGCCTGGGATTCATGCGCGAGGACTTCGACCGGCAGACCAGCGACTTCAGCGGCGGATGGCGCATGCGCATCGAACTGGCAAAGTTGTTGTTGCAAAAGCCGGATGTACTGCTGCTGGACGAGCCCACCAACCATCTCGACATCGAATCCATCCAGTGGCTGGAAGACTTCCTTATTAATAACGGTAAGGCGGTTATCGTCATCAGCCACGATCGCAAGTTCGTGGACAACATCACCACCCGCACCATCGAGGTAACCATGGGACGGATTTACGACTATAAAGTGAACTACTCCAAGTACCTGGAACTCCGTAAGGAGCGCCGCGAACAGCAACAGAAGGCTTACGAAGAGCAGCAGAAGTTCATTGCCGAAACCAAAGAATTCATAGAACGCTTCAAAGGCACCTACTCCAAAACCCTGCAAGTGCAGAGCCGCGTAAAGATGCTGGAGAAACTGGAGATACTCGAAGTGGACGAGGAAGATACCTCGGCGCTGCGGCTCAAGTTCCCGCCCTCTCCCCGTTCGGGCAACTATCCCGTCATTATGGAAGGGGTAGGAAAGAGTTACGGCGACCACGTCGTATTCCGTAACGCCAACCTTACCATAGAAAGAGGTGACAAAGTGGCCTTCGTGGGCAAGAACGGCGAAGGCAAGTCCACGCTGGTAAAGTGCATCATGAAGGAGATAGAGCATGAAGGCACCCTCACCCTGGGGCACAACGTACAGATAGGCTACTTTGCACAGAACCAGGCTTCGCTGCTGGACGAGAACCTGACGGTATTCCAGACCATAGACGACGTTGCCAAAGGCGAAATCCGCAACAAGATACGCGACCTGCTGGGCGCCTTCATGTTCGGCGGTCCGGAAGAGTCGATGAAGAAGGTAAAAGTGCTTTCGGGCGGTGAGCGCACGCGCCTCGCCATGATAAAACTGTTGCTGGAACCGGTAAACCTGCTGATACTGGATGAGCCTACCAACCACCTGGACATGAAAACCAAAGACATCCTGAAGCAGGCGCTCATGGACTTCGACGGCACACTGATCCTCGTCAGCCATGACCGCGACTTCCTGGACGGGCTGGTGACCAAAGTCTATGAGTTCGGAAACAAGCAGGTGAAAGAGCACTTGAGCGGCATCTACGAATTCCTGGAAAAGAAGAAGATGGACTCGCTTCGCGAACTGGAACGGTAAACATCCTTTAACTCTCCTGCCGAACAAATTGTCAATTCATATTGTTTCATTTTATTAACCGCTTAATAACGAGAAAGAAATGAAACAATATGATGCCATCATTATAGGATTCGGCAAAGGTGGCAAGATGCTTGCCGCCGAACTCGCCGGACGCAACTGGAAAGTAGCCATTGTGGAGCGCTCGCCCCACATGTACGGTGGAACGTGTGTCAACGTCGGGTGCATTCCCACCAAATCCCTGATTCACGAATCGGAATATGCCGAGAAGAGATTCTACAACGACTATCCCAATCAGTCCAAACTCTACGCGTAAGCCGTGGGACGGAAAAACAAACTGGTGTCTTTTTTGCGTGAGAAGAATTATGAAAATGTAAAGAACAACCCCAATATTACGCTTTATGACGGAACGGCTTCTTTCCTGTCGGGAGATACCGTCAAAGTGACTTCCGACAAAGAAGAAACAGTTCTGAAAGGGAAAGAAATATTCATCAACACCGGCGCCACTCCCGTGCTGCCCGCCATCGAAGGGATTGCAAACAGTAAATATGTATATACCAGCGAAACCCTGTTGGGGCTGGACAAGCTGCCCGCCCAACTGCTCATTATCGGCGGGGGAGCCATCGGTTTGGAGTTCGCCACCATGTATGCAGGTTTCGGGAGCCAGGTCACCCTGTTGGAAGCAGGAAACCGGTTCTTGTCCAAAGTAGACCGCGACATTGCCGCTTCCATGCTCGAATCATTGGAACGGAAGGGCATCCAGGTCAGACTGAATGCGCGCATCCAGTCGGCATACGACACAGCCGAAGGAATAACCCTGACCTACACGGACAGCTCGGACGGCACCCCTTATTATCTGAAAGGCGATGCCCTGCTGCTTGCCACCGGACGCAAACCTATGATCGAGGCGCTGAACCTGCAGAAAGCCGGGGTACTGGTAAACGGCCAGGGGGCTGTTGTCGTCAACGAACAACTCCAAACCACCGCCCCACACATCTGGGCATTGGGAGATGTACGCGGATGCGAGCAGTTCGACTACCTGTCCATCGACGACTTCCGCATCATCCGCAACCAACTGTTCGGAGACAAGAAGCGGAGCCTGAACGACCGCCACCCGATCCCTTTTGCCATATTCACCGACCCACCGCTGGCACACATCGGACTGACGGAAGAGGAAGCCGTGAAGCAAGGCCACCCCATACAGGTGGCACGCATTCCGGCAGCGATCGTTCCCCGTGCCCGCACGTTGCACAATATGGACGGTATGCTCAAGGCTGTCATCAATTCGCACACCGGACGCATCATAGGCTGCACGCTGTTCTGCGTCGATGCCCCGGAAGTAATCAACACGGTGGCGCTTGCCATGAAAGCGGGACTGCATTACAGTTTCCTGCGCGATTTTATCTTCACTCATCCCAGCATGAACGAAGGGCTGAATGAACTATTCAATTCTTTTTAGCATTTTGTGTTTGGTAGTTAAGGCATTAACCCCTATCTTTGCGCATGTTCAAATGAAAAAGGAATGAGAAAGAAACAGAACATAGCGCTTTTCCTGTTCTTCATCAGCATTATGATGCTGGTGATTCCTGTCATTCCACACCATCACCATGCCGACGGCTTGATCTGCATGAAGAACGACGTTACCACCAATTGCTGCAACCATCAGCATAGCAACGGCGGCGACCATTGTTGCTGCGACACGGGTTGCGTAACGACGCACTTTTTCCAGCAGCCATCCAATTCGGATGACGTCTGGTTACACCCCGATACTCCGTGGGTGGTTACTCTATTCACCGAATCTCTTTCCAAACTACTCATCCTGCCCGAATTTGATATCAGGAGACAGGATTGTGTATACTTAGAATCTCTACACGGCACGTTCATCACACGTGCCACGGGACTTCGCGCGCCCCCTTCCGTTCTTGCTTAACCGGTATTTATACCGAAAGATTTCACCACAGATTACCAAGAGGAGAATAAAACGCAGATTAACGCGGATTAACGCGGATTTCAGAACTGCGTTGTACTTTAAGCGTTTCTCTTTGCGTTAATCCGCGTCAATCTGCGTTTCAACAGCTAATTTATACCGAACGATTATTTAAGAACAAACTATCAACATGAGAAAGATCATTTTCATGGGAGCTTTGGGATTATTCCTGTTAGGCTCCTGTAACAGCAAGTCCGGAGAAAGTCACGAAGGACATAATCACGAAACAGAAGGACACAACCACGAAGCCGAAGGACATGACCACGAACACGGGGAAGAAAGCGCCCACGGAAGCGATGAGATTATTCTCCCGCCCGCCAAGGCACAGGCCGCCGGGGTAGAGGTCAGTGTCGTGGAACCGGGTACCTTCCATCAAGTTATCAAGACCAGCGGCCAGGTGATGGCTGCACAGGGCGATGAAAGTGTTGCCGTAGCTACGGTGGCAGGCGTCGTTTCATTCAAAGGAAAGGTCATCGAAGGCATGAGCGTCAGCAAAGGGGCGCCCCTGGTGATTCTCTCTTCCAAGAATATGGCAGACGGTGACCCGGTACAGAAGGCACGTATCGCCTACGAAGTTTCCAAGAAGGAATACGAGCGGATGAAAGCGCTTGTAGGCAACAAGATTGTATCGGAGAAAGAGTTTGCGCAAGCCGAACAGATATATGAGAATGCCCGCATCAGCTACGAGGCAGTGGCAAAGAATCATTCCGCCAGCGGGCAGGCCGTCGTTTCGCCCATCAGCGGATATGTAAAGAACCTGCTGGTGAAGGAAGGCGACTATGTAGCAGTGGGACAGCCGCTGGTCAGCGTCACCCAGAACCGGAAACTGTTCCTGCGCGCCGACGTATCCGAGAAGTACTATCCGTATCTGAGCACCATCGGCTCTGCCAATTTCTGCACTCCCTATAATAATAAGGTATATACGCTGAAAGAGTTGGACGGCCGGATGCTTTCTTACGGCAAGGCTTCGGGCGAGAACGGCTACTATGTGCCCATTACTTTCGAGTTCGACAATAAGGGAGACGTTATTCCCGGCGCATTTGTAGAGGTATATCTGCTCTCCACACCGATGGAAGGCGTAATATCCCTGCCGCATACGGCGCTGACCGAAGAGCAAGGCAGCTTCTTCGCCTACCTGCAACTGGATGAAGAAGGCTACAAGAAGCAACCCGTCATCCTCGGTGCAGACAACGGGGAAAGCGTGCAGATACTTTCCGGTATCAAGGCGGGCGACCGCGTCGTAACCCAGGGAGCCTATCAAGTAAAACTGGCTTCGGCAACGAATGCCATTCCGGCACATAGTCATGAACACTAATCACTGAATTACATGTTAAACAAGATAATACATTTTTCTCTTCACAACCGCATCCTGGTGCTGGTAGCATCGGTGCTGTTGCTGATTGGCGGTACATACACTGCCATGCATACGGAAGTGGATGTGTTCCCCGACCTCAATGCGCCGACGGTAGTCATCATGACCGAAGCCAACGGAATGGCAGCCGAGGAAGTGGAGCAGCTCGTCACCTTCCCCGTAGAAACGGCTGTAAACGGTGCGACGGGAGTACGCCGCGTTCGTTCGTCCTCTACGAACGGCTTTTCGGTGGTCTGGGTTGAATTCGACTGGGACACGGACATCTATCTGGCACGGCAGATTGTCAGCGAAAAGTTGGCGGTAGTCGGCGAATCACTGCCTGCCAACGTAGGCAAGCCGACGCTGGGCCCCCAATCGTCCATTCTGGGCGAGATGCTGATTATAGGACTGACTGCAGACTCCACCTCTATGCTGGACCTGCGCACCATCGCCGACTGGACGATACGCCCGCGATTGCTCTCTACCGGCGGCGTGGCACAAGTAGCCGTGCTGGGCGGAGACATCAAGGACCGGCGGTCTCGATGCCGATTTTTTCGCGCACAGGGAAGAGATCGATCTTTGCTGGAG
>OGZX01002204.1_pt1 | contig 16457 bp, 16 predicted proteins | sample 1576881 | NCBI WGS metagenome assembly OGZX01 (sample SAMEA3541542, study PRJEB24748) | human gut metagenome | biome: human gut; feature: human-associated habitat; material: faeces | place: China | collected 2012
TCAACCCTCTAACAGAAAGAGAAAGAACAAACACGGTTTCCGTGAGAGAATGGCAAGTGCTAACGGTCGCAGAGTATTGGCAGCACGTCGTGCTAAAGGCAGAAAGAAACTGACTGTTTCTGACGAATACAACGGAGTAAAGGCATAAGCCGGTTCCTTGTACCAAGAAATAAGAAAGCCGCAAAAGACAATTTTCAGTCTTTTGCGGCTTTTCTTGTTCTGAAAATTGTATCTTTGCCCCAAATAACGTGCTAAAGATTATGACAATAAAAAATTTCTTCTCTTTCAAGCAGAATAAATACTTCTGGGTGAACCTCGCTGCAATGATTGTTGTAGTGGTAGGGCTGATATTCGGAGTGCTGAAAGGACTGGATATATATACCCGTCACGGTGAAGCTGTGGTAGTGCCCGATGTGAAAGGCATGGACGTAAGCGAAGCTGAGAAACTGTTTCGTAACCAGGGACTGAAGTGCATTGTGTCCGATTCCAGCTACGTGAAAACATTGCCTGCCGGATGTATCCTTGAATATAATCCCGCCGCGGGACAGAAGGTAAAGGAAGGACGTACCATCTATCTGACCATCAATACGCTGAATGTGCCTCTGCGTACCGTTCCCGACGTAGCGGACAACAGTTCTCTGCGCCAAGCTGAGGCACGTATCCTGGCTTCCGGTTTTAAACTGACCGAGATAGAATACATGGCGGGAGAGAAGGACTGGGTGTATGGCGTGAAGTACAAAGGCCGTTCGCTCACTACCGGTGAGCAAGTGCCAGTTGGCGCCATGCTGACGCTGATGGTGGGAGACGGCGGAGCAATTCCGCAAGAAGCTGATTCCCTGGATATGGAATCTTCCCAGCGCACTACTGAACCCGCCTCATCCGCAGACTCTGCCTCAGATGAATCCTGGTTCTAAACCATAAATTGTAAATCATAAATTCTAAATCATAAACCGCTTCAAATTCCGTAATGATAGAAGAATTGCCGGACGAAATAGAGAATGATGAACTGGACGATATAGAACCCGTCGGTGATGAAGCCCAACTCTATGAACACTTCCGAGTAGTGGTGGACAAGGGGCAGGAGATGATGCGTGTGGACAAATACCTGTTCGACCGCCTGACCAACGCCTCGCGCAACCGTATCCAGAAGGCAGCCGATGCCGGCTTTGTAATGGCGAACGGCAAGTCCGTGAAGAGTAGCTACAAAGTGAAGCCGCAAGACGTCATCACTGTGATGATGGACCGCCCGCGCTACGAAAACGAAGTTATCCCCGAAGATATCCCTCTTAATATAGTATACGAGGACAAGTACCTCATGGTAGTGAACAAGCCCGCCGGACTGGTAGTACACCCCGGACACGGCAACTATCACGGTACCCTTGTCAACGCCATAGCCTGGCACATGAAGGATAATCCCGATTACGATGCCAACGACCCCCATGTGGGTCTGGTGCATCGCATCGACAAAGATACTTCCGGTCTGCTGGTGATAGCCAAGACGCCGGATGCCAAGACAAACCTCGGCAACCAGTTCTTCAACAAAACCACGAAGCGCCGTTACCGTGCGCTGGTCTGGGGGAATGTGGAGCAGGACGAAGGCACTATCGTAGGCAACGTAGGCCGCAATCCCCGCGACCGTATGCAGATGACCGTCCTTCCCGACGACCAGGGCAAACATGCCGTCACTCACTACCGGGTGCTGGAACGGTTGGGCTACGTCACCCTTGTGGAGTGCATCCTCGAAACGGGGCGTACCCACCAGATCCGTGTGCACATGAAGCACATCGGACACATACTTTTTAATGATGAACGCTATGGTGGGCATGAAATCCTGAAAGGAACCCACTTTGCCAAATACAAACAATTTGTAAACAATTGCTTCGATACTTGTCCGCGGCAGGCATTGCACGCCATGACGCTGGGGTTTGTGCATCCCGTCACCGGTGAAGAGATGTACTTTACCTCGGAATTGCCCGACGATATGTCCCGGCTGATAGACAAATGGAGAGGCTATATCAGTAACAGAGAATTAGAATGAAACGCACGATTGCTATTGTAGCCGGAGGAGATACTTCCGAATTCGAGGTTTCCCTGCGCAGCGCACAGGGCATTTACTCCTTCATCGACAAGGAGAAGTACACATTATATATAGTAGAAATGCACGGGACGGACTGGCACGTGCAGCTTCCCGACGGCACGAAAGCCCCGGTAGACCGCAACGACTTCAGTTTCCGGTTGGGCGATGCGAAGGTTACCTTCGACTTTGCCTATATCACGATTCACGGCACTCCGGGCGAAGACGGTCGCCTGCAGGGTTACTTCGATATGATGCACATCCCGTATTCCTGTTGCGGCGTGCTGGCAGCAGCCCTTACTTACGATAAGTTTGCCTGCAACCAGTATCTCAAAGGGTTCGGAGTACGCATTGCGGAATCTCTGCTGTTGCGTAAGGGACAGTCTGTTTCTGATGAGGATGTGATAGAGAAAATCGGTCTGCCTTGTTTCATCAAGCCCAACCTGGGCGGTTCCAGCTTCGGAGTAACCAAGGTAAAGACACAGGAACAGATACAGCCAGCCATAGCCAAGGCGTTTGAAGAAGCCCCCGAAGTGATGGTGGAGGCATTTATGCCGGGCACCGAACTTACTTGCGGCTGTTATAAAACAAAAGATAAATCCGTAGTGTTTCCTATAACAGAGGTGGTGACGCACAATGAGTACTTTGACTACAAGGCGAAGTACAACGGTGAGTCGGACGAAATTACTCCCGCCCGTATCCCCGATGAACTGCGCGACCGCGTGCAGGCACTCACTTCTGCCATTTATGATATCCTCGGTGCTTCCGGTATTATCCGTATAGACTATATCATCACCGAGGGCGGAAAGGTAAATTTGCTGGAAGTGAATACTACTCCCGGCATGACTGCCACCAGCTTCATCCCCCAGCAAGTACGTGCTGCCGGACTGGACATTAAAGACGTAATGACTGACATAATAGAAAACCTGTTTTAGTGTGTTATCACTAAAACCCAATCATTAATTGCTATGAACGAAGAATTTGATGAAATCCGTCCTTATCACGACGAAGAACTTCCTCAAATCTTTGAGGAACTGATTGCCGACCCGGCATTCCGGCAGGCAGCTGCTACCGTTATGCCCGATGTACCTTTTGAGGCAGTGGCACAGAAAATGCGTGCATGCAAGACGAAACTGGAGTTTCAGAAGACCTTCTGCTATGGTTTGTTGTGGAAGCTGGCTGCAGACACTACGGACGGATTGACGCTGGACCATACGTCATTGCCGGATAAGAAGATTGCTTATACCTACATCTCCAACCATCGCGACATCATTCTCGATTCGGGCTTCCTGTCTATTCTGCTGGTAGACCAGGGCATGGATACAGTGGAGATTGCTATCGGTGACAACCTGCTTATCTATCCGTGGATCAAGAAGTTTGTCCGCGTCAACAAGTCCTTCATCGTGCTGCGTGCCTTGAGCATGCGTCAGAAGTTGGAAGCATCCGCCCGTATGTCCCGCTATATACATCATACCATTGGTGAGAAGAACCAGTCCATCTGGATTGCCCAGCGCGAAGGACGTGCCAAAGATGCGAACGACCGTACCCAGGACAGTGTGCTGAAGATGCTGGCAATGGGCGGCGAGGGACATATCGTCGACCGCCTGATGGAGTTGAACATTGCCCCGCTCGCCATTTCCTACGAATACGATCCTTGCGACTTCCTGAAAGCGCAGGAGTTTCAGTTGAAGCGCGATGTACCCGACTATAAAAAGACTACCGCCGACGACTTGCTGAATATGCAGACCGGGCTGTTCGGTTATAAAGGCCGGGTGCACTTCCAGACGGGCGCCTGTATCAACGATGAACTGGCCGATATAGACCGGTCGCTTCCGAAGCCGGAACTTTTCGCCCGCCTGTCGGCGCTGATAGACAAGCGCATTCATGCCAATTATCAAATGGGGCCTAATAATTATGTGGCACACGATCTTCTTGAAGGAAACGAAGCCTTTGCCTCGCACTATACGGCAGAGGACAAGCAGCGGTTCGTCACTTATGTTGACCGGCAGTTGGATCGCATTACCCTTGACAATAAGGATGTGCCTTTCTTGCGCGAGAAGATGTTCCTGATGTATGCCAACCCGCTGAAGAATTATTTGGCGGCAATCAAAGAATGAAAGAATGAATAAGTATTGTTATTGGTGGCTTTTGCCTTTGTTAGTCTGCCTGCTGGCAGCTTGTGGTGACGACGAATACCACTATCCGCCCGTGAAGTTGGAGTTCCTTACTGCCTGTTCGGGAGCGGATGGCAGTCTGCAATCTGTTCTGACGGATGAGGGGAAGACTTTCCCGGTGGTCGAAGACCTGTCCAGCCTGAAGATTGCCGCAGATACTTCTGTCCGTATCGTTGCCAACTATGCCGATGCTGTTGCCGTTGATGGCACTGCCGGAGTAAAACTGTATGCCTCAATGAAGGTTGTTTCTCCCGTTCCCCAGACTGCTGATAAGTTCGAGAATGGTATCAAAACAAACCCTGCCGATATACTGAGCATCTGGTTGGGACTCGATTATCTGAATATAACCCTTCAGGTCAAGGAAGACGGGCAGCATCTTCTTCATTTTATTGAAGATAAGGTCATGGTGGATGCCGCCACCGGGCAGAGTGATGTGTACGTCACGCTCTATCACGAGTCGGATCAGAGCATGACGTCCTATACCCGGCGCGCCTATGCTTCCATGCCTCTGCGGCAATATGCAGTAGAGGGGGTGCGGAAGGTGACGGTTCACTTCAGCCTGCGTACTTATTCGGGAGATATAAAGACTTATGACATTGAATATATTCCTTCACTTTAAATAGAAGCTATTATGAGAACATTGTTTGCCGGCCTCTGCCTTTTCTTTACTTCCCTCTTTTCTTGCCAGCAGAAGGCAGGCGATTTCAAGTCTGTTTCCGTGGATGAATTTGCCACATTGATAGCCGATCCGGAAGTGCAACGGCTGGATGTACGGACGGTTGCCGAGTACTCGGAAGGCCATATCCCCGGCAGTATCAATGTAAATGTATTGGATGATGCGTTCGAAGCGGTTGCCGATTCTGTGTTGCAGAAGAATAAACCCGTTGCTGTGTATTGTCGTAGCGGTAAGCGCAGTAAGAAGGCGGCGGGCATATTGAGTAAGAAAGGATATACTATCTATGATCTTGATAAAGGATTCATAGGTTGGGAAGGAGCAGGAAAGGAAGTGGAGAAGTAAGAATAGTGATTAATGATTAGTGATTAATGATTAGTGATTTGTTTGTGTTTCCCTGCGGTGTAATTGCACAGTCACAAACAAATCACTAATCATTAATCACTAATCACTTATTAGCAGGCGGAGCCTGCTAATAGCCTCTTCAGCACCACCGTTGCCGAAATCTCCCGATTGGCAGCTTCCGGTATCACGATAGACTGCGGACTTTCAATCACGTCATCCGATACAATCATATTGCGGCGAACCGGCAGGCAATGCATGAAGTAAGCATTGTTAGTTACCGCCATCTGTTGCTTATCCACCGTCCAGGCGCGGTCTTTGCTCAATACCTGGCCGTAGTTATCACCTGTGTAGGCTGCCCAACTCTTGGCATAAACAAAATCCGCACCTTCAAGCGCCTTCATCTGATCATACTCTACACGGGCATTGCCTACAAACTTCGGGTCGAGTTCGTAGCCTTCGGGATGCGTAATCACAAATTCGTAATCCGTAGCATTCATCCACTCGGCAAAGGAGTTGGGGACGGCCTGTGGCAACGGGCGCGGATGCGGTGCCCATGTCATTACCACTTTAGGACGTGCCGTTTTTTTGTATTCTTCAATCGTAATCAAGTCGGCAAAACTTTGCAGCGGGTGGCGCGTAGCGGCTTCCATTGAGAATACCGGGCGACCGGAATGCTGGATGAATTGGTTTAATATTACTTCGTTATAGTCATATTCCTTGTCCTCGAAGCGGGCAAAAGAACGTACGCCGATTACATCGCAGTAGCAACCCATTACGGGAATAGCTTCCAGCAAGTGTTCCGGTTTGTCGCCATCCATGATGACGCCCCGTTCGGTTTCCAGTTTCCAGGCTCCCTGGTTGATGTCCAGTACGATGACATTCATGCCCAGGTTCATGGCAGCCTTTTGTGTGCTGAGGCGGGTGCGCAGGCTGGAATTGAAGAATATCATCATCAGCGTCTTGTTGCGTCCCAGTTCCACGTATTTAAAACGGTCTTTCTTAATCTCGAATGCTTCGTCCAGTGCAGACTTCAGGTTACCGATGTCTTGCACGCAAGTAAAGTTCTTCATCTTACTATATTATTTGTTTTTTGATTATCACTCTCTAATCTGTCCTTCCCCCTCGATAATCCACTTATAAGTGGTTATCTCTTCCAACGCCATCGGGCCGCGGGCGTGCAGCTTCTGAGTGCTGATGCCGATTTCGGCGCCCAACCCGAACTGCGCTCCGTCCGTAAACGAAGTGGGGGCATTGACGTAAACACAGGCGGCATCTACATCGCGGCAGAACTGTTCGGCGTGTGCCGGGTTCTCCGTCACGATGCATTCGCTGTGCTTGGAACCGTATCTCTGTATGTGCTCCAAGGCTTCGCGCATGGACAGCACCACTTTTACTGCCATTTTGTAGTCCAGGAACTCGGTGCCGAAATCCTCGTCCGTAGCTTCTTTCAGCAATTCTACCGGATAATGGCTCTTCAGGACAGTGTAGGCAGGTACATCTGCATAGATTATCACATTGCTCTTTTGCAGGGGAGCGCATAGTGCCGGAAGGTCTTGCAGACGGTCGGCGTCTACCAGCAGGCAGTCCAGGGCGTTGCACACGCTGACGCGGCGCGTCTTGGCATTGTTGATGATGGCTGCGCCCTTCGTTACATCCCCGTATCGGTCGAAGAAGGTATGGCAGATGCCTGCGCCGGTTTCGATGACCGGTATCGTGGCATTCTGGCGTACAAAGTTGATGAGGTTGCTGCTGCCGCGCGGGATTATCAGGTCTACATAGCCGTTGGCATGCAACAGTTCGGCAGTTGCTTCACGGTCGGCGGGCAGCAGTTCTACGATATGCGGGTCTATGCCAAAATGTTCAAGCACTTCGTGTATCACGCCAACGATGGCGCGGTTGGAGCAGTCGGCATCGCTGCCGCCTTTCAGTATGCAGGCGTTGCCACTTTTCAGGCAGAGGGAGAATACGTCAAAGCTGACGTTGGGGCGTGCTTCGTAGATGATGCCGATGACACCGAACGGTACGCTTATTCTCTTAATCTTCAGTCCGTTGGGGAGTATGTTCTCTTTCAGTATACGTCCCAGCGGTGAGGGTAGGGTCGCTACATTCCGCATATCTGCGGCGATACCTTGCAGACGGGCTTCGGTCAGCTTCAGCCGGTCATACTTCGGGTTGGCGGGATCCATGCGTTCCAGGTCTTTCCGGTTCTCGCTGAGGATGAAGTCCGCCTTTGCGATGGCTGCGTCTGCCACAGCCAGCAATATCCGGTTGATGTCTTTGTCGCTCAATGCCAAAAGCCCGCGGCTGGCATTCTGTACGGCAACAAAAGTCTTGTTTAAGTTCATTTCCTAATGTGGTTTATAGGGTATATAACTTCGCAAATGTAGTGATTTAAATTGATAGTGACTTGTTTTTTCTTCGTTATTCCAGGTAGAGGTAGTCGTAGTGTACCACTGCTTTCTTGCCGTGCTTGCCCATCGCTTCACGTGCCTGGGCGGAGTCACAATTCGCCTTGCCCACGCCTACGGGGTTGCCTTCGAAGTCAATAATCCGCACGATGTCGTCTTTCTCGAACTCGCCTTCGATGGCAGTGATGCCTACGGGCAGGATGCTGACGGCTTTGTCGGAGGTGAGTACCTGTGTGGCTTGTTCGTTGATGTGCAGTTCGCCTTTGGCAAATCCTTCGCTGTGGGCAATCCACTTCTTGACACTCGACACCGGTTCAGCGGACGGTATAAAGCGGGTGCAAAGCGTATCGGCAGGATGATGTTGCAGCAAGTCGACGAGAATATTGTCGCGCTTACCGTTGGCAATGATTACGGTAATGCCTTCATCGGCTACTTTGCGGGCGATGTTGGTCTTGGTCAGCATACCGCCGCGTCCGAAGCTCGATTTGGATGTCTGTATATAAGAGGAGAGGTCTTTGCCTTGCCCTATCTCGCGGATGACTTGCGATGTGGGGTCGGCGGGAGAGCCGTTGTAGATGCCGTCGATGTTGCTGAGGATAATCAGTGCCTGCGCATCCATCATGGAAGCTATCAGGCCGGACAGCTCGTCATTGTCGGTGAACATCAGCTCGCTTACGGAGATAGTGTCGTTTTCGTTGACAATAGGGATGACGCCGTTCTCCAGCATCACGGTCATGCAGTTCTTTTGGTTGAGGTAATGGCGGCGGGTACCGAAGCTCTCTTTCATGGTGAGCACTTGCCCTACGGGGATACCGTGTTCGCGAAACAGTTCGTAGTAGCGGTTGATGAGTTTGGCCTGTCCTACGGCGGAGAAGAGTTGGCGTTGGTCTACACTGTCCAACTTTCTGGCGGGATGCACTTCGCTTCGCCCCGAAGCCACGGCTCCGGAGGAAACGAGGATTATTTCTACGCCTGCCTTGTGCAACTCGGCTATCTGGTCTACAAGTGCAGACATGCGGGTAACGTCGAGCGTGCCGTCGCGTCGTGTCAATACGTTGCTGCCTACTTTGACGGCAACTCTATTAAAATCAATCTCCATCTTTATTCTTTTCGTATTCGCGCACCACTTCCATGGCGGCTTCGTAATCTTTTTCGTTGACTACCACCCGAATATCAATTGCAGTAGCGGGCAACACCATGTTCACTACCATTTCGTCTTTAGCTACAGCTTCAATGTTGTTGTTTGCGAGCAAACTCTTTACTAACTCAGCTTCCCATGGGCTTCCGCTGTATACTTCTACCAATTTGGTTTTATCTTCCTCTTTCATAATGGTATAATTTAAAGGATTATTGTATGACAAATATAACAAATGTTTTTGTCTTAATGTTTAATTCCTGCAAATTATAACTCAATCCGTTCCACTCTGACCGATTCGTTGAGGAAGGTAGAGGCGGATTCTATGAACTTATCCTCTGCCTCGGTGGTACGATATACGCATCTTCCGCCTTTGGTGCATTTCCTGTCCATCTCCGGATGGCGGTGCAGATAGTCTTTCAGGCTCCTTGCTACCAGCTCTCCCTGAGCAACGGTAGTGATGCCTTCGGGCATATACTGCTGTATCTTGGGCAATAGCAGCGGGTAGTGTGTGCAACCCAATATAACGGTATCTATCAGCCGGTCTTTGGCAAGCAACTCGTCAATGTATTTGCGGACAAAGTAGTCCGTACCTTCTCCCTGTGCTTCGTTGTTCTCTACCAGCGGCACCCATAGCGGGCAAGCCTCTCCGCTGACCTTTATATCGGGAAAGAGTTTGTGCACTTCCAACGGATAAGATTCCGATTTAATGGTGCCCGATGTGGCGAGCACACCGATGTGGCGGCTGCGGGTGATGTCGCCGATGCACTCTACCGTAGGGCGGATGACACCTAATACACGACGTTCGGGGTCAAGGAGAGGCAGGTCGTTCATCTGTATGCTGCGTAGCGCTTTGGCGGAAGCAGTGTTGCATGCCAGTATCACGAGGTGGCATCCCATACCGAATAGCTTGGTGACCGCTTGCAGGGTGAACTCATAAACAATCTCGAAGGAACGTGTGCCGTAGGGCGTGCGGGCATTGTCGCCCAGATAGATGTAATCGTATTCGGGAAGTGCTTCCCGTATCTTGCTCAAAATAGTCAGTCCGCCATATCCGGAGTCGAATACGCCGATAGGACCGGAAGCGGAAGGTAATGTTTGTTTCATACTTTCTTAAAGCTATGTACGTTGCAAAGATAATGTAAAAAATAAGCGCGGACAACATTGCCCGCGCTTACTTTCTAAAGATTATTTCTTTATAGGCCTTTTTTATTTGATGCCTAATTGTGCTTTAACTTTAGCTGTTACATCCGTGCTCTGTGTGCTTACATAAGGTATAGCAGTACGAGCCAGGTCAAAGATGTAAACCACACCTTCTGCCTTACCTACGGCCTGGATTGCTTCGTCCAGTTTCTGGTAGATAGGAGCCAGTGCATCTTGCTGTGCCTTCTGCATTGACTGATATGCTTCTTGTTGGAATTGTTCCTGGCGTTGAGCCATGTCGTTCAATTCTTTCTGGCGTCTTTCTGCAATGTTTTTGGGCAGAGAGTCCTGTTCGGCAAGGTATGCCTGATACTTCTTCTGGAATTCTTCGTTGGTGCGCTGCATTTCATCCTGATACTTCTTAGACATAGCATCCAGGTCGGCTTGCGCCTTTGTGAACTCAGGCATAACAGATATTACATCCTGAGAATTCATGTGAGCGAACTTCGCTTGTGCCATCACTCCCAGCGGGAGGACAAACATAACTACGAGTAGTGCAATTTTCTTAAGCATAATGTTTATTATTTATTTGAATGATTATTAGCTGAATCGCTGCAAATATAGGAATTTAATTTGAATATCCTAACTTCGCAAGTACTTCATTGCTGACGTCAATGCTCGGTGATGCAAAAATGATGCTGGACGCAGAGGCACGGTCTACAATGACGGCATAGCCTTCTTCGGTCGCTATTTCCTTGACTGCATCGTATATTTCGTCTTGGATAGGACCTATCAGACTTTCACGTTTTTTATACAGTTCGCCTTCCGGGCCGAAGTACTTGCGGCGCAGGTCGGCTGCTGCTTTCTCTTTGGCTACAATCTCTTCTTCCTTCTTTCCTCTCTGTACGTCAGACAGGGAAGCGATCTGTGATTGGTAGTTCTTGTACAGAGTCTTTGCCTCTTCGGCAACCTTCTCCACTTCGCCTTGCCATTGCTTGGAGGCTTGTTCCAGTTGTTCGTTGGCACGTTCATAAGCCGGGATATTCTCCAGGATATATTCCATGTCTATCAAAGCAAACTTCTGTGCATGGGCTGTAATGCCTGCGGCAAACAGCAGAAACATCAATAAAATAGTCTTTCTCATAACATCTGGTTTTTGTGTGAAACAAATTAGAATTCTTGTCCTAAGATAAAGTGGAATTGACTGCCACTATAACTTGAGACTCCGCGTATCTTATCGAAACCGTAAGCCCAGTCGATACCCATCATACCAATCATCGGGAGGAAGATGCGGACACCGACACCGGCGGAACGCTTCAACTCAAACGGGTTGAATTTATTAACGTCGTGCCATGCATTACCGGCTTCTATAAATGATAACGCATAGATACTGGTGCTTGTTTCAAGCATCAACGGATATCTTAATTCCAGTCCGAGGCGTGTGTAGGCATAACCTTCTTCTCCGTACGGAGTCAATGAACTGTTTTCATAACCACGAAGGGCAATGCTTTCCGTTGCATAGGTAGAGTAGCCGGTCATACCGTCACCACCCACGTCGAATGTCTCGAACGGAGATTTCTTATACTTGTTGTAGTGTCCCAGCAAACCGAATTCTACACGTCCCATCAATACCGGCGTATGCTTCACGGTCATCGGGTCCATCAACGGAATATAAACTTTGGATTTGAATTTCCATTTGTGGTATTCAATCCACTTGTGCATCTTGTTCATATCGTCCTGATTGCTGGTGCTGTACTTGCTGTAATCCTTGCCGTCGAGCAGGGAGTAGGGCGGTGTGATCTGTGCAGACAGCGAGAACTCGGAACCTTGGCGCGGATAAATCGGGTTATCGATAGAGCTACGCGACAAGGTCAGGTTGATGCTCAGGTTATTACATTTACCGTTGGTAACCGGGAAGTATTGCCAGTCGCTCAGTACGTAACGCTGGTAGGACAATTCAGCGGTGAACTGGAAGTAGTCATCAGGCCACTTCAAGCGCTTACCGAACATCACGGCAAGACCGTACATCTGGATGGACTTGTCCGGGTCGTAATAGTTCTCGTAGTTATTATAGTTGCCGTAGTTATACATACCGTAACCGTACATACCGCTATACATACTATTGTAGTAGTTGTTCATGTACGCTGAGTTGTAGTAGCGGCTACTGATATCCGTCTGTCTGGAGTAGAACGCCGATACGGAGAATGCGTTCGGGCGTTTGCCGCCAAACCACGGATCGTAGAACGATATACTGTAAGACTGATAGTATTTGGCATTGGTCTGACCGCTGACTGTCAATGTCTGACCGTCACCCTGCGGCAGGATACCGCGGTAGTTCTCACCCGGATGCAGCAAGTTGGCAAGGGAGAAGTTGGTAAACTTCAAACTCAACTTACCGATGATACCGGTCTGTCCCCAACCGGCGGAGAATTCAACCTGGTCGTTTGCTTTGGAAACAAGGTCGTAACCGATATCTACCGTACCGTCTTCCGGTCTCGGCTTGATGTCCGGCTTGATTTGTTCCGGGTCGAAGTGTCCCATCTGTTGGATTTCACGCATGGAACGCATCAAGTCCTCACGGCTGAACAACTCACCCGGACGGGTACGGAGTTCACGACGCACTACGTTTTCGTACAGACGGTCGTTACCGTTGATGCTTACCTTATTGATAGTAGCCTGCTGGCCTTCGTAAATACGCATTTCCAAGTCGATGGAGTCACCCACAATGTTCACTTCCACCGGTTCGAGGCTATAGAACAGGTAACCGTTGTTATAATACAGGTTACCGATAGCATCGTCATCCGACATGGTACGTTCTTCCAGTAACTTCTGGTTATAAACGTCGCCCTTCTTCATACGAAGCATGAAGTTCAGTTGTTCGGAAGGATAGAGCGTGTTACCCACCCACGTCACGTTGCGGAGATAATACTTCTGTCCTTCTTCGATTTCCATGAAGATATCTACCGTGCGATCATCGTAAGGCTTGATGCTGTCTTTCACGATCATGGCGTCACGATAACCCAGCTCGTTATATTTGTCGATAATCAGCTGCTTGTCCGCTTCGTAGTTCTCTTCGATGAACTTCTTGGTGCGGAAGAAGTTTTTCAGCTTGTTCTTTTCGTTGGTTTTCTTCATCACCCGTTTCAGCTTACTGGTCTTGAGGGCCTCGTTGCCTACGATGGTGATTTCGTGCACTTTCACTTTCTCCTTCTTGTCGATGTCGATGTTGACGATTACTTCGTTCTTCTTATCGGGATCATCTCTTTGGGTAATGATTACTTCGGCATTCTTGAAGCCTTTGTCGTCGAAGTAACGCTTGATCAGGGTCTTGGCACGGTCCACCAGGTTAGGCGTAATCTGTCCGCCCTTTATCATACCGATTCTGGTTTCCAAGTCGCTGCGTTCCGACTTCTTCACACCGTTGTAGCGTATGTCGGAAACACGGGGGCGCATGGTCAGATGGATGGTCAGCCAAATCTGGTCACCTTCAATCTTGTCGGCGGTAATTTCTACGTCGGAGAACAGGCCATGACGCCAGTAGCGCTTACAAGCCTGGGTTATTTCATCACCCGGTACGGTAATTATCTGTTTCTTGGACAATCCTGACAATCCGATGATCACATAGTCCTCATAGTTCTGGGCTCCTTCGACTTTGATGTCTGCTATTTCATACTTCTTAGGCGTTCCCGAATAAAGTATAACCGGTTTTTCGGCTTCATCGGTGTTGTTTACGTCCTGCGCTGCAGTTGTCAGTGCGTAGCCGAAAAGGCAGATAAACGTTACGAGTATGGAGAAAATACGATAGTGCATTTATGTTATGATTAAATATGTTTTGGTTTAACTGATCTGTTCACTGGTTTTTCCGAACCTGCGTTCGCGTTTCTGATAGTCACAAATGGCTTTGCAAAGCTCTTCTTCGCGAAAGTCGGGCCAATATGTATCGCAGAAATAGAGTTCCGAGTAGGCGCATTGCCAAAGCAGGTAGTTGCTGAGGCGTATCTCTCCACCGGTGCGTATCAGCAGGTCGGGGTCGGGCATGAAGTGGGTGGTCAGGTGCTGTTCAATCAGTTTGTCACTGATTTCTTCGGGTTTCAGTTCGCCTTTCTGCACCAGGGTCGCTATTTGCCGGGTGGCTTCTGCTATTTCCCAACGGGAAGAATAGCTGAGTGCCAGAACCAGGCTCATGCCTGTGTTGTGGGTGGTATACTCTACGCAGTGTTTTAAGCGTTCTTGTACGTTGGTCGGCAATTTTTCAATGTCTCCAATCACCCGGAAGCTGATATTGTTCTTCATAAACGTCTCTTCTTCGATGGATTCGAAAAGAAGTCCCATCAAAGCTGCCACCTCGTCCGAGGGGCGGTTCCAGTTTTCGGTAGAGAACGTATATAAAGTAAGGTATTTGATTCCCAGCCTGGCTGCCTCTTCTGCGATGACATGCACAGTCTCCGCACCGATCTGATGCCCGTAGCTGCGTTCGTGTCCGCGCTGCTTGGCCCATCGCCCGTTGCCATCCATGATAATCGCCACGTGTTGGGGTATCCGGCTTAAATCGATTTCTTCTTTATATAACATCTTTAATTATTGTATTAGGAAGCCCAATCTGTTAAGACGTCCGCGCCATACTTCGTTCTTGGTACCGTTTCCGCCAAATATCACCCAGATAAAGTCTCTCTTATCTTCCGGATTTACGGTCGGGTCCACTACCATAGAATAAGAACCTTTGTCTTTGAATTCCTGAGGCAGCAAGAACTTCTTTTCCATCTTGTACCATGCAATGCCATCAATGGAGTAATAGATAGCATCCAATGCGCCACCAAAGCTGTAGAACATTCCGCCGTAATACATGATAGACGGATTAGCCATGCCCGGACAGTATGCGTCATAAGAGCTGTTCGTGGCGCTTGCCCAGTCCTTACCGTCCACGGAGAACCAGGGGATGGTGAGGTCTTCGTCAGGCAATGGCATACCTACTGAGAATACTTTCTCTACACCGTTACCGGTAGTTGTGAGGGTAGAAGATATGTTTTCTGTCGGGAATTCTGCGGGAACTGCATTGAGCAGGATATTGTCTCCTTCTTTGGCAGGGTTCCAGTTCTGTCCGTCGCAGGTGTTGAAGTACAGTTTCCCGTCTATTTCAACAATACCCGGAAGGCGGTTGGAGAAACCGGATATAAGGGCAATGACATTGTCGCCTAAGGTGGTGGCCTCAGTCCAGGTGGTACCATCGGCAGAGGTAAATACCTTTTTACTCTTTGTAACCATGTAAAGGACGTCTTTGTAGCAGACGGCAGATGTAAGTTTGGCATCCGCCGGCAGGTTGCTGACGGAAGCCTGGCTCCAACTATATTGTCCTACCTTGGTAGAAGTCTTGTAAACAGTAGTGTTGGATGTATAGACCAGCAATTCATTACCTAATATAACAGCCTTCTGCTCGCCGGCATTGACCGTATTGGTGAATATATTGCCCTTTTCCTGCATATTCGTCCAAACCAGGGAGTCGGGATCTTGCAAGTGCACGTTGACTTTCAAGGTGTATTCGCGACTGGAAACACCGTCGGCTGCATGTACCTTGAACTTCATGCCGACGTCATTGTTCATCGCCGGTCTCAGGTCTACCGAGTCGGCAGCCAGGAATAATGTATCGGTAGGCGAACCGGAAGTCACCCATCCGGTAACAGTCATTGTATCAATCAGGATACGGTCGATGATGGTATCCGAACCTACCGGCAATGAATCTCTGTTGTAGATAAGTCTATTGAGCTGGTCAATCGTAAATGTATAATGTTTGCCATGTATGGTATCAAGACCAAAAGCACGTAAAGTAGCATCGGAGCTCAGTTCGTAGTCGTCATCATTGTTAAGGCATGAACTTACAGCAAACGACACAATCAGAAAACTCACAATTACTGATAGAAACTTTATTCTCATTTGAAAGTTAGTGTTTATTTACAAGTTGCAAAAATAGGAACATTTTTTTCTATAAACAGCATTGCAGGCAAGTTTTATATAAAATTATAGATAATATAGCCGTTTTTCTCGATAAAAAAGCCCGAGAATGAGGCTATTGACTGTTTCTTACCGCTGTGTAGTGACGAAAACTCCTGCCGAAAGATTGTTTGACGACATAAGAATATTTATCGCTGATTTCAGGTGCTTTAACACCGGAAAGGAGTGAAGACGGAGCTTCTTCTACAAATGCCTCGTCCCATAAACCGGCATCGATGAATGATTGCAGCAAAGTGCTGCCACCTTCTACCATGAGGGACTGCAACCCGCGAGTGTATAGCGTCTCCATGATTTGGGGAAGAACGTCCGACCGGTAGTCTGTCGGGATATACTCCACGTTGGGTTTCGACTCATGCGGGGATTCGGTGAATACGAGGGTAGGCACACTTCCATCGAACAGATGCAGGGTGGGCGATAGCGACAGCTTCCTGTCCAGGACGATGCGCACCGGCGAATGGCCGTACCATTGGCGGACCGTCAGGCTGGGACTGTCCCGCTC
>OGZX01002206.1_pt1 | contig 16446 bp, 12 predicted proteins | sample 1576881 | NCBI WGS metagenome assembly OGZX01 (sample SAMEA3541542, study PRJEB24748) | human gut metagenome | biome: human gut; feature: human-associated habitat; material: faeces | place: China | collected 2012
CAAAGTAAGCATTTTTTTTTGGATAATTCAAACTTAATTTTTTAATAATTTCAAGTGCCTTGTCATATCGGTGCTGTTTTATATAAATTTTAGCCAAAGTCTCCGTAAAACAGCTGTCATCCATCTCTTCTTCGGACGAAGATTCCGGTGGGTCGAGAGGAAGTTCCTGGATTTTGGGCGGAAGCGTATCCGCAGTTTCACTTTTGCGGATAAATCCGTCTATCAATTCATGTCCGCGCAGTTTGGGCGCTTCCGTATCACCGGCGCTTGCTCCGTCGGCCCCGGATGTTTCGGTGCCTTCGTCTTCTTTCATCAGATAGGCTGTGTAGTCCATCGCATAGTCCAGTTCGTTGTTTGGCAAGTGCTCTTCGGGCACGGTGGACAGGAAAGCGTCGATCAGCGAAAGGGTACGGTCTACACTCGGCTCTTCTTCCAGGTCTTTGGCGGATAGCAAGGACGGCTTCCGGGACTTCAACGTGTAGCGGTCGCCTTCTATGAGGTAGAACAACGTACGGCGGTCCGCCACATACAGCACTGCCTTGCGCAACTCGGCGCCAAAGTTGATGTCGTGCAACAGATAGAGATTCTTCAGATAGAGCAGGCGGAGCGACTGGAAATAGGGATAGCGAGCCACCAGCGTGCGGAGCTCGTACAAAGAATCCCTGTTCAGCGTCTCGGGATGCTGAATCCATTGTTGCAAGTGGGCCGAAGTCATAATCTTACCAGTTAGCTACGGTTGCGTTAAATATCTGTTCTGCAATATCTTTCACCATCAGGGTTATCAGCTGGTCCTGCACTTCGGTCAGCAACTTCGAGGAGTCGTACGTCTGGAAAGCCGAGAACTGCTGTTCAAAGTCTTCCTCGTGGTTCGTATTGTTGACGTAGCGTACATTGACCGTCAGTGTCACCTTCACCTTCGAAGCATAACCGCTGGCATCTACCGATTCGTTATATTGGTTATAACCGGTTATCTCGCCGTCTATCTCCAGGTCGCCGTTCGAGTTCACCATGTTCAGGCGTGTCTGCTGTATGAACATGTCCTTCAACTTCTGGTTGAACTCCGTTGCCAGCGGTGCATATACATATTCCGCCCGGTTCTGGAAGTCGGCGATCGAGATCGTTTTCACTTTGGTGTAATCGATGGAGCTAATCGGAGCAAGCCCCATGGAGATGCGGCAGGAATATACCACAAGCGCCAGTACCGCCATAGCGGCAACCGGTGCTATCTTTTTAATCCAATCCATATTCTTTAATCTTTCTGTATAAGGTGCGCTCGGAAATGTTCAGGTCCTGCGCTGCACTTTTACGCTTGCCGTGATGTCTTTCAAGCGCTTTGCGTATCATTTCTTTCTCTACTTCGTCCAATGAGAGTGATTCTTCCACATACTCTTCCGTCTCCTGGAAGTCATCGTCCATGGGCTGCACCGGTTTTACCGAAGGATGGATGATGGTAGGCACGCCGGAGTTTACCGGGGGTACAACAGCCGGCGGGGTAGGGGTGTAGTAGGTCGCGGCAGCCACCGCAGGGTTACTCACGGTTCCCCGTTCGGTCATAATCTCGTGTACCAGCTTCTTCAACTCTGTGACGTCCTGGCGCATATCGAACAACACCTGATAAAGAATTTCCCTTTCGCTCTCAAACCCCTTGTTCTCTTTTACGCCGAACAGGGCAGGAAGGCGCTGTGCATTATTCTGTTCCGGCAGATAGCCTTTCAGGATGGCCGAATTGATGTCGCGGTTCGTCTCGATAATCGAAATCTGCTCGGTGATGTTCTTCAACTGGCGTACGTTGCCCGGCCACGAATACGACAGCAACATCTGCTTGGCGTCTTCCGTCAGCTGGATGGCGGGCATACGGTATTTCTCGGCAAAGTCCGAGGCAAACTTGCGGAACAGCAGCACCACGTCCTCACCACGCTCGCGCAGAGGCGGCACTTGGATGGGGACAGTATTGAGACGGTAATACAAGTCTTCGCGAAAACGACCGTCGGCAATGGCTTGTGCCAGGTTCACGTTGGTGGCGGCGACGATGCGTACATCCGTTTTCTCCACTTTGGAAGAACCTACCTTGATGAACTCGCCGGTTTCCAGCACACGGAGCAAGCGCGCCTGGGTGGGTAGAGGCAGTTCGCCCACCTCGTCCAGGAATATGGTTCCACCGTTGGCTTCGCCGAAGTAACCTTTCCGTTCGCCGATGGCTCCCGTGAAGGCGCCTTTCTCATGACCGAACAGTTCCGAGTCGATGGTTCCTTCGGGGATGGCGCCGCAGTTCACGGCAATGTACTGTCCATGTTTGCGCCGGCTGTATTGGTGGATGATTTGCGGGAAACTTTCTTTTCCCACACCACTCTCTCCGGTTATCAGTACGGACAAGTCGGTGGGGGCTACCTGGATAGCGATATCGATAGCCCGCATCAACGTCTCATTGTTGCCTATGATGCCAAAACGTAGTTTTACTTGTTGTATTTCCGCTCTCGTCATTCTACAAATCTTCTTCTACACTATCGAGTTTCAGTTTGTCGCTGTCATCGCGTTTCTCGTAATATTGCTTGCGCAGCGGGTTGGCATGCGCCACCTTTTCGCGCTGGCGGTTACGGAACACGTCTATCGCCACATATACAGCCTGGCGGAAGGAATCTTCCGATGCCAGACCTTTGCCTGCAATGTCATAAGCCGTACCGTGGGCGGGCGAAGTGCGTATCACAGGCAGTCCGGCGGTATAATTCACCCCTTCGTCCATGGCAAGTGCCTTGAACGGGGCCAGTCCCTGGTCATGGTACATCGCCAGTATGCCGTCGAAGTGGGCAAAGTTGCCCGAACCCATAAATCCGTCAGCCGGATAGGGACCGTAGCAGAGCATACCTTTGTCTGCCATTTCTTTGATGGCAGGAGCGATAATCTCCTGTTCTTCCGTTCCCAGCAGACCGTCGTCTCCCGCGTGCGGGTTGAGTGAAAGGACGGCGATGCGCGGTGCACCGATTCCGAAGTCCTGCTTCAGGGAGTGGTTGAAAATCGTCAGTTTTTCCTGGATCAACTCTTTGGTAAGGGTCGATGCTATCTGGCTTACAGGGATATGTCCGGTAACCAGTGCCACCCGGAAGTCATCTTTCATCAGGATCATGAGCGCTTTTGCTCCGTCGCCCAGTCTTTGTTCGATGTACTCCGTATGTCCGGGGAAAGCGAATTCTTCCGACTGGATGGTGTGCTTGTTGATGGGAGCCGTTACAATGACGTCTATCAAGCCTTCCTTGTACTCCTCGATCGCTTTCTCCAATGCGCCGAGCGCGGCTTTACCCGCTTCGGCGTCGGCTTTGGAGAATTCTACTTTTACTTCGTCATCCGTGCAGTTCACTACGCTCAGGCGATTGCTGGCTGCTTCCGATGCCGAATTAACGATACTGAAGTTAGTCGGTAAATCCAGGGACTTACGATGATAGGCTGCCACTTTGGGCGAACCGTAGATGATAGGTGTGCACAGTTCCAACATGGTTGGCTCTGCAAAGGTTTTCAGAATCACTTCATAACCCACACCGTTAATGTCGCCTTGTGTAATGCCGACCCTTATCTTGTTGTCTTCCATTTTCTGTTACTTGTTATTAGTAGTATCTTTAGAGGTTACGCCTACCGGTATCTCCGCACCTTCCTGCTTGCTGCCGGGCAACTTCAGGGTATAGAGCGAGGCTTCCATCTGGCGAACCAAATTACGTTTCATTTTATCAGGTGAATAAACAAAGATTTCCGATACGATAATGCGCTGGTTGGGCTTGTCCAGGCGGACGTGCGATACGTACGGGCCACCCATGAAGTCGCCCTTGATGCGCCACAAGCCACGGGCTTCCAAAGCATAGTCGCCTTGCACGCTGATGGGGCGCACATCGGTCATCAGAGAATCCGTCATCATGTACATGCCTTCCTGGGCTCCGGGAATGTTGGCTTTCATCACAGAGTCGCGCTTGTGCACGAAGTATTCTTTGGTAAATGTATCCTTATCGGTATAAGGATAGGAGTAGATTACGAAGTTCTGGTCGCCGGTAGCTGTATTCGTTCCTGCCCAGAAGAAGTCCTTTCCTTCCTTGGTAGAACTCAAATCGCCCGGTACCCATACGTCACAGTCGAACATACTCTTCACCTTCGTGGCTACATAGTCGCTATGCTTGTCCTTCAGTACGGAGATCTGACGGTTCATCTCGGCATGGGTGAAGAAGCCGATGATGACTTGTTTGTTCTCTTCCACAAACTTCTCGAACGATTCTTCGTCCGGTGCCTGAATGGTCAGGATGGATTGCGGAGCAGCATATACATCCCTTGCATACTTGAACTTGGGCTGGGTATAAAGGTCCTTGTTTACATCCACAATAATGATATTGCGGATCAGCTTCAAGGTGGAGTCGTAGTTAGCGGGAGCAGTGTACATAATACGGAACGAACGTTCGGACTGCGGAAGTCCCGGTACATCAGAGTCGAGCACATCGAATAGTGCTCTGCCGGCAGGACGTTCCCACAGGTCGGGATTGACCACTACCAGAATTTCATACGCACGACCGCTGGAGGTCGGAGTAAACACACCCTTCTTGCCGCCACTGCACGCAGTGAAAAGCGTCAGTACAAGGGCCATACTTAAATAAAACAGGTGCTTTCTCATATCTCTATACATTTTAGTTTTCACAAAGCTACGAAGAATGCGTAATATCCTTCCTACCTGAGTTAATAATTTATATTAATTCTTGTTTATTCTCCTCTTGCTTGGCAGTGGAAAGCATACCGCAAGCGGCAAATATATCTTCACCACGGGATGACCGTATGGTGGTAAACAATCCGTGCGAAGTCAGATAATCCCGCAAGGCCGTCATCGTTTCCATATCGGCGCCTTCCAGGTCTACTCCCGGTATGGCATGGAAGCGGATCAGATTTATCCGGCAATCTACGCCCCGCAGCAACTTCAGGAGCTCCTTTGCATAGAGCAGCGAATCGTTTACTCCTTTGAAAACAATATATTCGAAGGATAGTCTGCGCTGTTTGCTAAAATCATAGTTTCTTAACAGTTCTACGATTTCGGTGATGGAGAATGCCTTCTCTGCCGGCATCAGTTCCCGGCGCTGCAACGGCACCGGTGAATGGAGACTGATGGCAAGGTGGCAGTCGGACTCTTCGATGAAGCGCTGCAATCCTTTCCGCAATCCTACGGAAGACAGGGTGATACGTTTGGGACTCCAGCCGTAGCCGTATGCGGCGGTCATCACTTCCAGGGCTTTCAACACTTCGTCCAGATTATCGAGCGGCTCGCCCATACCCATCATTACCACATTGGTCAGCTTGTCCCGTTCGGGCAGGGAGTTGATCTGGTTGATGATCTGGTTGGCTGTCAGGTTTGCCGTAAAGCCTTGCTTGCCGGTCATGCAGAACTTGCAGTTCATTTTGCATCCTACCTGGGACGATACACAGAGCGTGGCGCGGTCGTCATCGGGGATGTAGACTGCTTCTACAAAATGAGATTCGCCTGCCCGGTACAGGTATTTCACCGTACCGTCTACCGAACGCATTTCGTCAACCGGAGCCTCGGCGCCTACCTCATATATGTCTTTCAGCAACTCCCGGTGCTTGACCGATAGGTTTGTCATATCGTCAATGGAAGTCACTTTCTTGTCATACAGCCATGAAGCTATCTGCTTGGCGGCGAATCCGGGCATGCCCAGGTTCTTCACCACTGCTTGCAACTCAGAGAGCGTCAGACCTAAGAGGGGTTGTTTCTGCATATTGTTACCGTTTATATTAAGAGGAAATATCTGTTTCATACGGGGAAATATTTGTTTCACCGCATGAAACTCTCAGTTTCATTGCCTGAAACTTCCAGTTTCATGCTTTGAAACTTCCAGTTTCATTAAATGAAACTCCCAGTTTCATGCTTTGAAACTCTTGGTTCCATCGCATGAAACTTTTGGTTTCTGCCCATGAAACACAAACGTTCCTTATATGAAATGCAAAGGTAGGAATAAAGTTGCACAACGGCAACGGGACGAACGGAAAATGAAATGTATAGATAACGAAAAAGAGCCGCCCGGCAATCCGGACGGCTCTTCTGATATATGTACGTCTGTTCTTAGAAGAACAAATAACGTTTGTCTTTCACATTAGCTTTCAGATACAAATCGTTGATGAACTGGGAAGCCATACGGGTATGCATGTTTGCTATGGTAGACTCCTCTGTCTCCTGGTTGTATGTCTCGTTCAATTTCTCTTTTGCATAAGCTTGAAGAACGAATACACCGCCATTACCCTTGATAGGAGTGCTCAGCTTGTTCAGTTCTGCAACTGAAGCGTAAGCACTTACCAGCGGTTCGCTGCTACGCAAAGCCGGAACATAAGCGGGAGCTGCAAAAGTTACATGCTTTACAGAGTCGCTAACGGCGTTGGCCATGCCCTTGTATTGGTCGAAAGAAGAAGCGTTGGCAGCCTTCATGTCAGCCATAATCTTCTCAGCTTTCTTGTCGCGGAGAATCTCAGCTCTCAACTGGTCTTTTACCAAAGACAGCGGACGATAACCTTCCGGAACGATGCTTGCCACACCTACTACCAGCATACGGTCGCTTTCGCCGCATTCGTACAAACCTGAAACTTCACCGGCCTTTGCTTCGAACGCCCATTTCAGTGCATCCTTTGTACCTCTGATACCGCCGATACCGTGTTCTGAACTATATAAATCAGCTCTGTCCAGCAGTCTGTAACCTGCATCCTCTGCATTGGCAACCATCTTGTCCAATGTATTGTTTGCAGCGATGAACTGGCTGAATTCATTGTATGCCTTGCTATAAGTTTCCTTGCTGAAATCAACCGGACGCTTGATAACGGCTACTTTGTATTTATCCTTCACAGCTTTCTTGTTTGTTACCTGCAAAATAACATTTGCTTGTCCCAAAGCCAGGTTAGCCATTTCGTTCTGTCCCATAGTAGTGATGGCAGTGATATACTTCAAGTTGTCACCGTCAATCTGTGCACCTTCGTAGTTGGCAGAAGAAATCCATGCAGGCTCACCTGTCTGACCGTATTTCTTAGCAACTTCTGCAAAGTTGGCACCCCCCTTGATAGCGTTGTAGATACTGTCGGCCAAAGTCTTTGTCTTGGCAGCATCTTCAGCAACTACCTGGATCTGACGGAACTCGATAGAGTCGGGCAGAGCAGCAGTAGCCAGCTTCTTGAAAGAGTTGATAGTGTTGTCGGTTGCATTGTAGTAAGGACCGTATACGCCACCTGTTGCTACAGAGTCCAAACGGGCTACTACATCGGCAGGCAGAGATCTGGTTGTGTAGAACAGGTCGACATAAGGGAATTCCGAACCGGTAGAACGGATGAAAGTAGTGTAATCGTTAGGAGTGCTGATCAATTGTTCAGTATACTCTTCTACTTCTTTTTGGAGAGCCGCCTTGTCTTCGGCACTTGCAGTTACTTGTACATCGATGAACTTGATGTTACGGGTTTCTGCAAATTGCTTGAACTGTTCTTTCTTCTTGTCGTATGCAGCCTTCAATTCCGATTCCTTGATTTGGATGGTAGAATCGAGGATGGAAGTATAAGGAATAGCAGCTAACAGCAAGTCGGACTGGTCTACTCTGGCATCAAAAGCATCTTGTGCTTCTACCGGATTAGAGAGCAGAGACTTGGCAATCAAAGACTGGTATTTCTCTTGCAGACGTGCAGAGATCAGAGACTTTTCGAGGAAAGACCAGAACTTGTACATTGAATCGTAGTATTCTGCATATTGAGAAGGCATCTGGGCCTTGTTCATCTTTGAATAGTCTACCAGGAATTTCTTCAGCATATCCTTGTCGAACGCACCGGTCTGCGGGTTGCGGAACGGAGTCTGTTGCAGCATCGGGTGTACGCCGGCGTCGATAATAGCCTGGATTTCCGCTTTAGATACTGTCAAACCCAGTTTCTTTGCTTCGTTTTCAATCAATTTATTGTTGACGTATGTTCTCCATACTTCATCTTTAATCTGGTTGGTTTGCTCGTCGCTCAGTGCAGTTGTACCGCTGGAGAACTTTATAACTTCTGTGTACTCTTCTACCAATGCCTGATAATCCTGAGCAGAAATTGATTTCCCGTTCACTTCACCTACGTCTTGTGACTGGTGTGGCTGAAGCACTTTCCACGCGTCACCTGCGATGAAAGCAAATAGCGCCAAACCAATAACAATCACCAATAAGGGTCCTTTAGACCGAATGTTTTGTAATGTTGCCATTTTAGTTAATATGATTTATTTGTTTATTATTATTTCTCCAAACTTCATTTTAGCGCACGAAGATACAAAAAATGCTAATACGCATCTATTTATTCTTTAAAAAATTACGTTCAAACGGAATTATTCGATGACTTTCAAGCGTACCAGCTCGATTTTGGCGGCTGTCATCTTTATAATCCTGAACTGATAATTGTCTACCGCAATCACTTCATTCAGTTTTGGGAAACTCTGATATCGATTCAAAATCAATCCGCCTACCGTCAAATACTCATCTGATTCAGGAAGATCCAAATCGAAAGTTTCGTTCACTTTTTCTATCTCCAAGCGTGCTGAAAGTACGTATTCGTGATCGCCTATCTGCTTGCAGATGTACGACGTGTTATCATGTTCGTCTTCGATATCGCCAAAAATCTCTTCAACCAAGTCCTCAAGAGATACAATTCCTGCCATACCGCCAAACTCGTCTACTACCACTGCAATTGTCTTCTTCTGTTGCATGAACAGTTTCATCAGCTTGTGTGCCGCCATTGTTTCGGGCACAATCGGTATCTCTTTGACGTTGTTCCGCCAATCTACCGGATTCCGGAACATTTCCGACGAGTGGATGTATCCCACTACATTATCTATATTCCCGTCGTAAACAATGATTTTGGAGATGCCGGATTCAACAAAAAGGTTCTTCAGGTCTTCCAGTGAAGTCGTCAGGTCTACTGCCACCACTTCCGTGCGGGGAACAATGCAGTCACGTATCTTTATGTTAGAGAAATCAAGTGCATTTTGGAAAATCTTCACTTCTGCATCCAGTTCTTCTTCGCTCTCGGCATTCTCTATACTCGACTGGATGAAGTAATCCAAATCGACTTTACCAAAGGCTTTAGCGGATGCTTCCTTGTTAATCTTCATACCAAACATGCGCAGGAACAGATACGACAGCCCGGAAGCGAATTTGGATATAGGGAACAGAACTATGTAACAGATGAACAAAGGAACGGCACAAACCCGCAGCATCAGGTTCGGATTAATCTTGAACAAAGTTTTGGGCAGGAACTCACCCGTCATGAGAATGATTAGGGTGGAAATGATGGTCTGTACCAATACCATCACAAAGTGGTTGGAAATGATTCCGGCAAGCAAATTCACCTCTATGATTTGTGCCATAAGGATACCGTAAATAACAAGCGCAATATTGTTTCCCACCAGCATGGTTGAGATAAAATTGTTCGGGTTACGCAGGAAATAAGATATGATGCCGGACGTAATGCCGGGCTTCCGTTCCATCTCAAAGCGCAGCTTGTCTACGGACACAAAAGCAATCTCCATTCCAGAAAAGAAAGCGGAGAAAGCCATAGTTATCAATAAAGAAATGACGGTATCCATTTTATTAGTTTATAGTATCTGTTTGCAAGCTGTCGGCGGCCGCTGTTTCCTCGTCTACATAGAAGATTCCTTCCGGCTGACGGATGGTATATACGGTCATCTGCTGGTTGGACTCAAAGCCGCGTCCGGTAATGATACGGTCGGGTTGCTCTATACGGATAAACTGGTCCGAATATACCTTCTGTTTCCTTTGGTCCCAATACAACAACTCCGTATTGAAGCGTTCACCCTTCAGATTTTGAATATCAACGTTGCCCATCAACTTCCACAGTTCCTCTTTATTGTAAAAATAGGCTGTATCGGCTTTGATGCTGGCTTCTACCTGGAACAAAGAATCAAACTTCTCCAGATACACCCCTTTCTCAAAAGCCCAGTAGGGTGGGGATTTTCGGTCAAAAACCAGCCACTCTTCCGTATTGATGCGATAGCGGGTAATACCCGAATCGGATACCAGGGTAGTCACTCCGCGGGTGTCCATCACTGGTAAGGAATCACGCTCGGTGATGGCCTCGCCCAACTCTTTTTTTCTCCCGGAACAAGAGGTGAAGAAAAGGGAAAATAAAAGAAGCATAACCATTACCCCTAAGGTAATGGTTATGCTCGTATTTCTATGATAAACAACGTTAATGGGTTGTAGGGACATCGTTTTATCTAATGGTTGTAGTTTCACCGATCCAACCGCCGATAGTGATACGGTCGCCAGCTTTATAACCCAACATGAAGAGGTCTTTGGCTTGCGGAGTATGACGTGCGTAAGTTGAGATCAACTCGTTTGCTCTGTCTGTCACACTGGGGTCAACAGCTTTTGCACGCTGTAATTTGTCAATAACTACAAAGTAAGTACACTTGTTCAATGCCGGTTCGTCGCTCCAGTTAGGATTAGATCCGTACATTTGCGCCAACAGGATATAAGGATCGCCATAGTTTTCATTGAAGCTGATAGCTTTCTGGCAATAGCTTCTTGCTTGTGACAACTTTTTAGCCTGCATCAAAGCAGCAGCAGTTACATATGCCATTTCTGCTTTCTTAGCGTTATCTGTTTCCTTGCTCAATGCTTCATCGAAGTATTTTACTGCATTATCAAAATCGCCTTTCTTATAATACATATATGCAACACCTACGGCAGCATCAGCAGTCGGGTCGATTCTATACATGTATTCAGATGCCTTGAAGTAAACTTCGCTTTCGTTACACTTCATCAATTTCAAGATGTTGAGAGCTTTCTTCAAATAAGCAGAATCAGTCTTATTCTCTTCTACTTTCGGGCCATAAATCTGCTGCAAAGATTCGCAGTCGGCAACACCACTCTGAACAAACATGGCTACCAAGTTGTCTTTGATAGTTTGCAATACTTCTTTCTTTTTCTCATTAGCTTCTGCCTTAATGGCATCGTCTGCATATTGAGAAGCATTGATGTAATCCTGGAAGAACTGGTCGGTATGGTCTGTGTTAGCCTTTACTTTCTGCATGGAAACATCCAGGAAGTAGTGCAATACAGCACCTTTAGAATTACCTTTCTCAGCTTCTACGGATTCTTTCAACCAACCGTATGCTGTGTTAAGATCCGGATTCGGAGCATACTGAAGATAGTCAACAGCCTTTGCACCCAAAGCATCTGCTACACTCGGTACACCTTTCATTCCTTTGCTTATGAACTCAGGGATGTATTTCATTCTCAAATCATATACTTCCATCAATTCATCAAAGTATTTCTTGTAATCAGCAGAGTTTCTGTCTTTAATCTGTCCCAAGAAACCTGTCAGAATCTTCTGAGCATCCGTAAATGTATAATATCTCAGTGTCGGGCAATCCTTCAAAACAGCCATACAAGGGATATAGGCATCTTTAAAATTACCTGCCTTTACCGCCTCGTGTGAGATACTACTGTTTGAATTACAATTTTCAGTCTGTGCGAAAGCGCTGGTCACCCCACCCGAAAGGAGCAAAACAGCCACAAGCGTCTTAATTTTCATTGTATTTAAATTTTAGTTGTTATATTTTTGTCTATTCAATTTCCATTAATCCACTTTACGTTTGAAGAACCAACGTTCATTGAAGGTTACTCCAACACAGATACGCAGAGTGTTTTCGTTCAAGAACACAGATTCGGTACCTTGTGTTCGCACATACTGCGCAGAAAGACTCAATACAGACCGGGTTCTTGGAATGGGTAGTCCAAAACCGGCAGTAACACCATATTCATTTGCGGCACGTACTCCGTCTATCTTATAATATGGCTTGGAATAATAGGCTCCCAAGCGATATTTAACATGAGCAAAATAACTTCTTCCCATCGGATTAGGGAGGAATTCCGCACCTAACGATATTTTGCCACGGTTACAGAATGCATCCTCTTTATTCATATAGGTTACCTCTTTCCAGTTCTGTAACATGAAATCTGCTCCTACTGTCAGACGATTGTCATATACATATGTTATACCGGCTCCGAATGTAGTGGGTATGCCACATGTTACAATTGTATCCCTGCTGATTGAGGTTGCCCCAGTAGTACTATTACCCGTTTGTCTTATTTCATACGCATCATTATTTAAATCATGTCCCGGAGAAAAAACGACTCCTAAAGTAGCCGTGTGTTTCTTTCCGAATTGATGTGTATATTGAGCTCCGAAATCAAGTTTGTAGCTTTTTACTGCCACGTTCGACTGTACCGTAACCGGGAATATACTACTACTTGACGGGAAAGTCTCACTCATTGTCCGTGTTATATCTCCCCAAAGATACGAAAAATTCGCACCAATAGAAAGGTTTTTAATAATTTTAAAACCTGCGCCCAGATAAAGCTGGTGTAAACCGCCTTCCCCGGAATAGGTCACAATGCTTGAACTTGTAGGGACAGTGGTGTCTTCCCGGTACTCGCCCATGTTGTATCCTACGTTTGAATATGGTAACAATCCTAAACTTATTGCAGCCCATTTGCTTGCGCGGAACTGCATGGTAATGTAATCAAAACTGGAGTTCTTGGCATTTTGTTTCACTTTACCATCGCTGAAGTTAGTGTTCTGTAAAGAAACACCCCCGTCAAAAAGGAAAGTCAACGAATCAATTGCCGTATAGGATGCCGGATTGGCAAAATTTACTTGATACTTATCACGTAAACCATAGGCAATGCCACCCATAGCCTTGCTATTACCCGAACCTTGGTCTGCTAACTGTCCATATCCATATCGTGTATAGGGAGAATTTGTATTATTTTGAGCGAATGCCACTCCGGATAATATCGTGAGCAAGAGCACCAAAAGTGTTTGTCTATATCCTATCATTATTATAGTTTAAAATTCGATTTAATCCTTTTAATACTAAAAATCTGTCTGCAAAGATGATACTTTTTACGTTTGTATCAAAAGAAAAATCATCCCCGCCCGTTAAAAAAACCAAAAGTTCAGCATATTTATGCTTCATAGTCATAATGTAACCCGTGATTTCATATTCGATGCCTTTTAGTACTCCGGCACGGATAGCTGTCTCCGTATCTTTCCCCATCGGCAATCGCCTTCCTTCAACGCTTACTTGTGGAAGTCTTCCGGTAAACTGGTGTAGCGCTTTGAAACGCATTTGCAAACCGGGAGAGATATTGCCACCATGATAACGTCCTTCTGAGTCAATGAACTCATAGGTTATGCAAGTGCCTGCATCAATCACCAGCAGATTCTTGCCGGGGAACTGTTCGTTAGCTCCTACTACAGCTGCCATACGGTCGTAGCCAAGTGTTTGGGGCGTTTCGTAAAGGTTTTCCACCGGGAGCGGAGTTTTCTCATTGAGCCAAAGCACCGGAACGGATAGTTTTGCCAGTTGTTCCGATACTTGTGCGCTCAAATCGATAACGGTCGCTACAATCGCTTTCTCAATCGGATACTTGCGGCAGACATCCGGCAAATGCTCCAACGTAAGGTTCGAATCATACATCACTTCTACTATTGATGCATTGTCAAACACTGCCACTTTAGCTACTGTATTTCCTATATCGATAATGAGATTCACCGCATCGCATATTTTTAGCGGTGCAAAGGTACACTTTATTTCGAATAAATTCTTATCTTTGCAGCCACGATTTCAAAGAACCGTGCACAATTCTGGGGTTGACTGGATTTGACAGCGGGCAGAAATGGTAAGTAAGCATGCAGTGCGTCGTTGATTTGCACTTAAATCTCAGTCCTCAAAATTTTATCTGGCGAAAATTCTTACGCTCTTGCTGCTTAATCGAATCATAGTAGATTAGCTTAATCCCGGTACAAGGTGCTGGGACGAGACATCACTCGGAAGCTGTTGCTCCGAAGCATTCCGGTCAAGTGGTGCAGTCACATCGGGGATAGTCTGTGTCGGCCTCGCGGCGCAGATGAAACTAAAGGGGATAAGGCTACGGTTGATGGCTTTGGTTCTGCTGTAGCACGAAAATTTAGGCAAAGATAAGCATGTAGAAAGCTTATGATTTCCTCGTTTGGACGAGGGTTCGATTCCCTCCAGCTCCACTCCTGATGCTGATAATCAGCGCTTTTTTGACTAAAAGTCCCTGAAATAGTCCCCTGTGGCTGCTTCAGGGACTTTTTCTTTATGCAACATAAAGATCCGCTTTTGGAAACTATTGAGGAAGGCCAAACAGATATAATACGCTACTTTTGCAATTATAAACTTAATTCAAAACAAAACTTATGAGAAACAATGCAAAATGGCTGGTTTGCCAAATACTCGTGACGATGATGGTTACGGGGCAGTATGTTCAGGCACAAGTCTCCACCCCGATGCCTCAGATTATTCAGAAAGGCAAACACTACACTCTTGAAGTGGATGGAAAACCGTTCTTTATGTTGGGTGGTCAATGTGGGAATTCATCCAATTGGCCCAATATGCTTCCCGGCGTATGGGACACCATGAAAACCATGCATGCCAATACGTTGGAGATTCCTATTTATTGGGAAGAAGTAGAACCGGTACAGGGGAACTATGACTTTTCATCTGTTCAGCGTCTTTTGGACCAGGCGAGAGAGAACAATATGCGTTTGATACTGCTCTGGTTTGCAACATGGAAGAACGGAAGTAACCACTATATGCCGGAATGGATGAAGAAAGATTCCAAGAAATATTATAATGTTACTTCTATAAAGGGGACTCCGGTAGATTCTCCGAGCCCTCATGCGAAGGCGGCTATGGAGGCTGATGCAAGAGCCTTCAGAGAGTTTATGGCCTATCTCAAGGAGAAAGATCCGCAGCATACAGTTATTATGGTTCAGGTAGAAAATGAGCCGGGAACATGGGGAAGTGTCCGCGACTATGGTAAGGAAGCTCAAAAACTCTTCGCGCAGCAGGTTCCTTCGGAAGTGTTCACCGCATCAGTCTGCAAAGAATTGGGAGTAGATAAAAATGCGAAAGGTGCATGGGCGCAAGTCTTTGGTGAAAGAGCTGATGAATATTTTCATGCGTGGTACGTTGCCAAATATATCAACTATGTAGCACAGGCAGGAAAGGAAGTAAATCCTTTGCCGTTGTTTGTCAATGTGGCTCTGCGTGATCCGCTTACTAATCCGACTGCCGACAGCTATGAGAGTGGAGGCGCTACAGATAATGTTATTTCGTTATGGAAAGCAGCGGCACCTTGTATAGATATGGTAAGCCCTGATATTTACCTTAGAGGGGACGAGACGGTTCTTAAGGTGATTGATCTTTACGCAAGAGAGGATAATGCGCTCATGGTACCGGAAACCGGAGGAGCAAATTCTAAATATTTATATAAGGTGATAGAAAAAGGCATAGGCTTTTCTCCTTTCGGTGTTGATAGAATGAGGCAGGCACTCGGTACTGCTACCCGGGATGCTCTTTCCTATGAATACGAATTGCTCAATCCGATGAACCGGGAACTGGCTCAATGGGCAGCTGAGGGAAGAATATATACCGTCATCGAACCGGAAGACCATAGTGAACAGCGGATTTCACTGGGGGCATGGGAGGCCATAATCACTTTTGGTGCAGGTCGCGGAAATAGTCGTCCACAGGAAGCGGGCCGTGCAACTAATGGTAAAGCCATGATTATCCGGCTTTCGGACAATGAATTTCTTGGCATCGGAACAAATTGTCGCTTTACCTTCAATACAACAGGAAAGAACGAAGGTCGTGCATGGCAATATTTAAAAGTCAAAGAAGGAAAATGGGAGAATGGAGCATTCAAAATGAACCGGATTCTCAATGGTGACGAGACTGATTGGGGAGGACCTCAGGTTGGTGAGAAACCAAGTATGATTCTCTTTACTCTTGTTGCCCGATAAATATGAATCCAAACTTAATTTGCTAATAAAGAGGAGCTGACTAACTGTAAGAAGTTAGTCAGCTCCCTTTGTTGATAGCACTTATTTACGGAATCTTCTAAATTTCGATTGTTTGGCTTAGTTTGATGTCTTGTGAAGAACCGCCTGCTTGTACATTGACAGCTCCCGGTTCAACTTTCCAACCGTTGGTTGCTTCATCCCAATGGCGCAGTTTCTCAATAGGAATCTGTACTTTCACAGCTTTGGTCTCACCTGCTTTCAGGAATACGCGTTGGAATCCTTTCAGCTCTTTCATTGGGCGTTCAATACTGGAATTAGGTCTGCTGACGTAAATCTGCACAACTTCCTCTCCGTCCCTTTTACCTGTATTGCTGAGGCTCAATTCTACATTGATATCCTTGCCGTCTGCCTTGGCTTGCAGGTCGGCATATTTGAAGGTGGTGTATGAAAGGCCGTGTCCGAACGGATACATCACCGGCACATTCTTGGTGTCGTACCAGCGGTAACCTACAAAGATGCCTTCGGCATATTCTGCAATCGGTCCACCCTTCTGTACTC
>OGZX01002208.1_pt1 | contig 16410 bp, 8 predicted proteins | sample 1576881 | NCBI WGS metagenome assembly OGZX01 (sample SAMEA3541542, study PRJEB24748) | human gut metagenome | biome: human gut; feature: human-associated habitat; material: faeces | place: China | collected 2012
AGATCCCTATTATCTGGTATCATACCAACGGTCATCCGGACTATCATATGCCGAGTGACCATGTAGAAAAGATCAATTGGAATAAAATAGTTGATATAACGAAAGCCTCTTTCCTGAATATGTGGAATCTGGCGAATGAAAAGAAGTATTAATGTTGAATTTAATCATGTGAGTAAAGAATGAAATCAATTTATGTAGCCCTATGTTGGGTGGTGGTGATGGTTACCGGTTTGGTAGCTTGCAGTGATGATGAGGGAAAGACGATACCTGCTCATACGGAAGCAGAGAAACTTTGGATTGCTCAGAATCAGGCATATTTCCAGGAAAGGAAGGCGATTGTGGAAGAGGATGGACAATTATTATATCAACAGTTGGTTGTGGAGGATGATACCTTGTTATACCGTGTATTGGAAGTTGGCCAGGTCGATTCTGTTCCGACGATAGACTCGGATGCGAAAGTTTCGATGTTGGGGATATTACCTGTCTCTAAGGATCAGATTGTCGGAGATAGCAAGGGAAATCCCGTAGAAATGACATTCGATCTGGATAGTCCGGATTTGATCAAGGGATTGGCTGCTCTTTTGTTGCAAACCCATAAAGGAGAAAGAGTGGAAACTATTATTCCTTATCAGTTAGGCTATGGAGAAAAGGATTATCCTTATCCGTATATTCCGTTGTGCTCAACGCTTCAGTTTACTTTGACCGTAAAAAGTTTTGAGTAATCCTAAAAAGAATTTCGTAATCCGGCGTCACTTTTATAGAGACGCTTTACAAGTTCTGATATATAATGTAAAACGGGTGACGCTGTCATAAAAAGCAGGATCACCCGTTTTTTATTTAACCTGATTATAATCCCAGGCAATAATTGACAAGTGTGATGACATCTTTTGCATTCTTCATGTCTGTTTTCGTTTCTTTTATATAAGTTTCGATGAGGTTCTCTTTGCCGGGAAAGAGTTTTAATAGCGATTTCTTATTTTTGAATTTCAACGGAGTACCATCACGGAATATGCAATATTCATTCTGATTGGCGAGCTTATACACTTCCGTGTATTGATTTTCGTAAGTGCTATAGTTTAACTGGTTCGTATTTAAAGTTTCCACTTTAGCCTGTTGCGTTACGCCGAAAGCATTTTTATATCCCTGGGAAGTATTCTTCAACAACCAGTTTATACCGATAAGACCATTCGGTATCTGTAGTATCTCATAGAAACTGGATCCGGTTGGAATGAATTTGGCATTTCCAATATAGACCGTATCGATCTGGGCAACGTTGGTAAGGAGCATTTCTTCCGAACCGTTTTTGAACATCATCTTCTGATTGCCGGCATCGTAATTGAGTTCTGCCATTGTCTTGGAGTTGTTCTTCATTAACACGACACCCTTCGAGTAATCTTCGAAAAGCATCTGACGTTTCTTCTGTGCATTAACACTACCTACGGTTGCTATACAGCACAGGATGGTGATTAACAGGTATGTTCTCATTGTAGTAGAATATGGGAAAGAGCAGTTACAGATTCTGTAACTACTCTTTCGAGGTTATTAATAAAAGAATTAATTCTTTGGTCCTTCACCCCATTGCGGAGCACCCTGATCCTGCCAGGTACGTTCTGAGTTCAGAATAGATGTGTTAGCATCGCCGGCACCAGTAATAGTGTAGCCCTGTGCTGCATAGGCATCTCTCTGGATCTGATACAACTGGCTCGTTTCGTTAGGAACACCTGTCTGGAAACGACGCGGGAAGTTGGTCACAGGGATGGAAGCGTAATTTTCACGGTTGATAAACTGTGAATTGAATTTAGGCAAACCTGAACGACGTGCAGTGACAAACTGGTCGTAAGGATACAAGGTAAAGTTGATCAATTGTTGCAAGTATACTTTTTCCAGTTGTTCGCTGGCTGAACCGCTCAGCTTGTAATCGTCTGATGCCAGCATCGCTTCGATCTCTCCGCTTTTCAGTTCGATGGAAACTTCATTCGGATCATAATCATAAGTAGTACCGTAATAAGCGATCTGGTTTAATCCGGCTACCTTATCATATTCCTGAACAGACAGTTTAACACCTTGTGTGAAATAGCTTTCAGCCGTACCGGGCAAGTTTGCCCCCAATAGTTTGAACTCAGCCAGATACAGGTTTACTTCACTTCCACCCAGATACAAACCGTACCAGGGACGGCTGTCGTTTTTGGTGATTACAGGACCGCCGGGAACTGTTGGCAGGGTGAAATTATAGTAACGTCCGATAACCATCTGATGCTGGTACATAGAGTAGGGGCGATAGCTTTTTGCACTCTGGCCGTTTTCGTCGGTAATCTTGTAACGGTTTTCATAGTCAAACCATTCACCGTAAACAGCTGAATTGTTCTTGGCATTATATTCAACCGGAAGGCCGTAATAACGAACCCAAGGTTCACCCATTCCTTTCCATTTCACGAATGTTTTCTTTCCGCCGGACGTGGTATATTCAACGTTTTCTTCGATATAGGAAGGAATCGCCTTGCCCTGATCGTAGAATTCCTGAATGATTTTAGAGTTCCAGTCGTTTTTACGATAAAGGAAACGAACGCGAGGGTCTTTGTTTTCAAGCATGAAATCTACTACGCGCTGGCTGGAAGCTGTTCCGTCCATAAATCCGTTGCTCCAGTGATAAATGTAATCGTCACTGCTTGAGTTTACGATACTTTTATTGAAAATCATGGCGTCATCCAAAGAGTCGATATAGCCGCAGGAAGCATTTGCTACTTCCGAAGCAATAGTCAAAGCTCTTGCTTTATCCTGAGATATCAAACGAGCGGCAATTCTAAGTTTCATTGAATTAGCCAGTTTGGCCCACTTGTTGAGGTCTCCTTTGTAAACGATATCTTGCTCGTTTGTAAAAATCTGATCGGTGGCAGTCGTGAATATTGTAATAGCGTTATCCAATTGGGTCAGCCACAATGTATACAAATCTGCAATTCTGTCGTAAGCCGGAGTCAGTGTACCGCCATGTAAAGCGTTACCGGCTTCCGTAAACTGGATATCACCATTGATATCACTGCTTGAAAGTGCCAGATAAGCTGTAAGAACATCTACGCAAGCAGCAGTTGCCGCATGTTTGGCCGCATCTTCTTCACTCATGTTGGAGCGTAGATAGGCTATTTCATGAGCGAGTTTCAGTGTTCTCACATAATTCACTCCACCGGTGACAGTAGTCAAAGCAGAGCTTTCCGTAAAACTGCCCGTAGGCACTGCCATTTGGCTCCATGCCGTCAACATCGGTGCATCGTAGAACCAAAATGTATAATCGAACGGATCAAAATCCATGGCAGCCATTGCAAACAGATAGGAGGGGTCACCCACAGTCACCTGCGAAGGGCTGGAGTTGATATCAGCGAAATCGTCACGGCATCCGGTGGTGCACAGCAGGGCTACACCCAGGCCGAATCCCATTAATATATTACTATATTTGTTCATGTCTCAATTAATTTAAAGTTTCTTGTTTTGTTTAGAATCCAACATTAATAGTAAATGTGTAGTTAGCAGTCATACCGTTGAAAGAACGGATACGGAATTCGGAAGCAGATGTACCGCGGACAGATTCCGGGTTGATCTTATTCGGCATCGTATTCAACAGATAACCCAGGTTACGTCCGGATACTGAAAGATTTAAATGCTGTGCTCCCAATTTATGTGCAATCTTATTAGGCATTCTGTACGATACGGTGATTTCACGAAGAGCGATGTAATTCAGTTTTTTCACCCAATCGTCATTCACGACTCCTGTACCCCAGGCGTTGTTCCAGTAATGCCATGCCGAAGCATGCTGTGGGTCTACCAAACCTTTGTCATACAAATTCTGATAAGTTTCGCCACCTTCTGCAACAGTATAAGAAGTTCCGTTCGGAAGAGGAATAGAAGTTCCGCCTTCAACCAAGCCAACCGGGATCAAGCCGTCGTGATATTGTTGGCCATCCCAGATAGAGGTATAAGTCATACCGCCGTTTTCCGAGTCGCGCCATTTCAAAGAACTTTCAGTAAAGCCATAAGCCAAACCGTAGCGGTTGGCATAAGATGCCACATAGCCACCGAAACGCATATCGAACAAAGCACGTAAACTCCAGTTCTTATAAGTAAGCGAAGTGCTTACGGAACCTAAGAAATCGGGAACCATCGAGCCGACAACTTCTGCTTCACCGCTACGTTGGTAATACATGGCGTGCATACCTCTGTCACCTCCATAATAAGAGGTTGCATTTAATATAGGCAGACCGGTTTTTTCATCGATCTTAGCTTTAGAGTCACTCATCAGGACACCATACGATTCGCCAACTTTGGCTACTGAACCGACACGGTAGTTACCGTAAGCCACCTCACCACTCAAAGTAATATAATCAGCTACATTAGGATGTAACTCTACGATTTTATTATTATTCTTGGTATACGTAAAGTTCAAATCCCATTGCCAGTCTTTATTCTTGAACGGAGTGGTATTCAATGCAATTTCCAATCCCTTGTTTTCAATGTTACCGGCGTTGATGTACTGGCTATTGATACCGGATATACCAGGAACACTGATCGACATGATCTGGTCTTTCGTATTTTCCTTATAATATGTCATGTCGATACCGATCCGGTTAGACAGGAAGCGCCAGTCTAAACCTATTTCCCATGCGTTTTTACGTTCCGGCTTCAAATTCGTTGAATAGGCTGTTGTCGGAATGCTCAAAGCATATACGTTTGTTGCGCCTTGTGATTGGGCGGTCAATAATGAATATGCCGAGTTGATGGTGTAAGCATCCGTATCGTTACCCACCTGTGCCCATGATCCACGCACTTTGGCAAAAGAGATCCATGTCGGAAGCTGGTCGCGGAACGTTTCGTGGATCAGCCAGGATGCAGAGATTGACGGATAGAAATACGAGTAGTTACCGTGAGTATCCGAATAAACCAGGGCAGACGACCAGTCGTTACGTCCGGTTACATCCAGGAAGAGCTGATCTTTCCAGCTGACGCTAGCTTGAAAAGATAAAGATAACATCCGTTTTTCTCCTTCTATTTTACCGCTGTAAGAAGGTGTATTAATAGAGTTTGCTATAAAATACTGGTTGGGTACAACTAAACCGCCATTCGTATTTTCTTTCATCACCTGCTGCATATTATTATAATATTCACCACGTATAAAGCCTCCGAATGTGAAATCGTTTATACTTTTATTGAATGTGAATGCTGCATTCAGGTTCGTTTGCTCTTTTGTATACTGCCCCATTTCGTAGTATCCGCTTTTCTTGTTGGCATAACTATCGCCCGGTTTTTTCTCTTCGTGGCGTTTGTAATAATAGTTATAGTTTCCTTCTGCGCGAAACTTCATCCAGTCGGTTAATTCCACGTTCAAAACCAAGGTCGGACGGACAGAGGTTTCCTTCTGTGAATAATCATTTTCATAGATGTTCCACCAAGTACTTCTTCCTGGGTTGTTACCGTATTCGTCACCATAGTCGGCACTAGCCAAACCACCGTGCGATCCTTTATAACGTTTACGGAAATATTGTGTATCATACGTACGTCCCCAAGTTCCGTCTACGAATAACTCTCCGATATTCGGTTGAGCATTTTTCGGATTTGAATTGGCAAAAGAGATAGAAGCTTCCACCTCTACTTTATCGGTTATCTTATGAGATGCTTTAGCCAGGAACGAGGTACGGTCGAAGCTGTTGTTCGGTAATGTTCCGCTTGCATACTTATAAGACAGAGAAGTGTAGAAAGATGTTTTTTCGCTGCTGCCGCTTACGGAAACGTTGGTATTGCTGTTGAATCCTAAATTATACGCATCCTTAAAGTTATTCTCAACCGGACTGTAGGCAATTGTCGAATAGTCATAGTTTTCAATGTCGCGTCCGTCGAATGCCGGTCCCCAATGACGACCTGTTCCGCCGGAAAGAGTCGGATTACCCGCAGAGTTCAGATAAAATTGCCCGATATTATCATATAGATAATAATTCCCATTGGCATCCGTTTCTCCATAACTTACGTTACCGGTATATTGTCCGCGTCCATACTTGTTCTGTAATTTCGGTTGTTTGAACATGTGGTCGATACCGAAAGTCTGAGAAACATTCACTCCGATACCTTGTTTACCCTTACCTGATTTTGTCGTAATAACGACTGCACCGTTCAGACCGCGTGAACCGTAAAGGGCGGTAGCGGCAGCACCTTTCAGTACAGAAACAGTTTCGAAATCATCCGGGTTCAGGTTCTTCAACTCATTACCGTAGTCGTAGTTGTGAGCCGTCCAGTCTGCATCACCATCCCTGATAGCGTTGTCCAGGATAACTCCGTCGATTACATAAATCGGCTGGTTGTTTTTACCCAGGGTAGAGGCACCGCGAATCTGGATCTTTGTAGCACCGAACATACCACCGTCGGAACCGGCAATTTCAACCCCTGCCACTTTACCTTGTAAAGCGGAAACCGGATTGATCGCATTGTTCAGTAACTCTTCACCTTTTAATTCGGTAACGGCATATCCCAATGCCTTCGTTTCGCGTTTCATACCTAAAGCGGTTACGACTACTTCGTCGAGCGCTTGAGAATCTTCTTTCAGCTTTACGTTAAGAGAAGATTGTCCGGTATACCGGATTTCCTGTGTTGCATACCCTATAAATGAAACCTGGATGGTGGCCCCGTTTTGCACACCTTCCAATGTAAAATTACCGTCCATGTCGGTAATTGTACCATTAGTGGTTCCTTTCACTACGATAGAGGCGCCGGCAACGGGGCCGAAATCATCCTCTACTACCCCGGTGAGTCTCCCGCTTTGCTGGGAAATACCGGTACTTGGCTTACTTGGCGTCAGATCTGCATAGGCGTTTCCTGAGAAACTAAGTGCTCCTGCGATCAGAACTAAGCTGACAGGCTTTAAGTTTTTCAACATAATTGATAGTTTTTAGATTACCGAAGTGTTATTTTGGCGAATAAGCACTTCTTTGTTTAAAATGATAATAATGTATTAAGCTATGTAATTTAACGTCTGTGTAAAAAAATCATTAATGATCCTCATAGTTCTAAAAGAACAATGGCAATATTAACATGTGTAGTTGTTGATATTCAATATATTAATCTTTTGTATGTACATTTATTAACATTTAAATAAAGGGCGTTTTTGACCTCTTTTAGCGCTTTTGAGAATATTGCATTTGGTAAATATTTGTTAATTGTTTTCAAAGGGAAGCATTGGCATCCGTTTTTTCTTTATTTATATAAATTTCACTTAATCCGGCGTCATCCTTTGTCAGAGAGGTCTTAATGTGTTGTTTTGCAGGTAGATAAAGGGTGACACCTGGGTAGAAAGTGGCGTCACCCGTCTTGATTTCTATACTAGTTCTGTTACATGATAGTAATTGCCCGTCTTGGTGTGTTTCTTGACCACATTATTTTTTAGCAGTATTCGTCCGAACAAAGCCATGTTGCGGACACCCGTTTTTATTTTGCTGCGTTGTTCGATCCGTCTGAGTATTTCAGCGGCAGGCAAAAGCTCACCTCTTTCTCCTGCTTCCGGCAGGCGGAAATACTGGAAGAAGAGTTGTTCTTCAATCGGGATCTGCTGGAACTGATGGTTGTTATGGATAATGGCTGTCTCTTCTTCAGAGGTGAACCAGTACCGTTCGTTGCTGCGCAATGCGGCAGCCGCCTGGGCATACAGTTGGGCGTGATTGATCGGCAGGCTGCGGTCGATATTCCCGTTCAGCTCGATACAGATGAAACGGCGGCTTCCGGTCGGGTCGCTCAGTAGGTCTGCATTGTTGGAAGTCGCGATGAAAGAGGCATACCGTTTCATCGGCTGGATGCTACGTTTGTAAGGACGGCGGGCATTGATGACCGGTTTTTGAAGAATATGCTTCAGAAAGGCCTGGTGGTTGGGACTGACCGAGTCGAACTCGTCGATATTAATCAGGGCGAAACGGTTCAGTAGGAGTTCGGCATCACGCTTGTTACTGAAGTCAATGCTGTCGGTATAATATTCCCGCAGTTCGGGTGGGAGCAGGTTGCGACACCAAGTGGACTTGCCGCATCCCTGCCGTCCTACCAGTAGGGGCGAGGCACTGTTGGCATGCATCTCGTCCAGTCCGCTCCAGTGAGCCACCATACTCAGAAACCAGATATAAAACTGATCCCGCCAAGCCGGGTTATTGCAAGGCAGGGTGTCTGCCAGCTGGCGGATATGATCAGTCCCGTCCCAGGCGGGCAACTCCGACATATACTGCTCGATCGGTGAATAAGGCCTTACGCGGTTGGAGTAGACATACCGTTTCACATCCCTGTCCCACAGTGGAATACCTTCTTCCTGCGCGTTCAGGCTGATACTGTTGAGAACCTGTTCGTCGATGGGGAAGAAGTTGAAGTAATAAGATCTTCTTTCGCGATATTCGACATCCCCTTTCAGGATATTGTATCTGAACTCATACCTCCGCTTCATAAATTCGTCCGTCTGCATGGCCAGTGCCTGTTCCGGTCGGATACAGGGTTTCCGTCCGAAACCGGAAGAGAGGCGGTAGACATTCCGCACGGTTGCCCGTATCTCCGTTTCAAAGATCCTGAAATGAGCGTGGATGGGAAGCCACTTGATCACCTCTTCTTCCGGTATGCCGCTGCGGAAACAATTTTCGGCCAGACAGGTCAGAAAAGGTTTGATGTCTTTCCCTTCTTTGTGGTAGCCGCTTATCTCCATCGCTTGCTGCAATGCATTTTCGAAAAGCAGCGAGATGATGCGACTTCGTTCATGACCCGGAACCAGCCGCTGCAACGGATCTTCTACGGTATGCACCTGGGTAGATACGGGTAGATTTTCAGGTAGCTTCCATGGTTGTTCGATCCGGATAGGCAGTGCGTCCGGATTGTAATAAATATCCGGATCGAAAGAGAGGCGGCAGGCTGCGTCCAATGCGTTTTCTTCGACGGCGATATCCTGTTGTAAGGCTTCCCGGTAGTAGGCAGCCGCCCTGTTGTATGCTTCTTTATGGAAGAACTGAATTAAGGTATCATTCTGAGGGACAGTGTTATCCGATAATCTGAAAGGGATAACGATTTTGACACTTTTCCCGCTCGAACCGATAAAGGCAGCCATTGTTTGCAAAGACGCAGAAGCCTGTCGGCGTACCTTTTCCGCTTCATTGCGGTTGGTCAGATTATTTATTTTAAGCAGAATTAACCCGTTGTATTCTTTTCTCACTAACTTCTTGTCCTGCTTTTTGAAGGTAGAACAGAAGTAGACCACTGGTAGCCGGTTTGCCTGTTTGACGGAAATTCCGTGTCGGATGTAGCGCAGCGCTTCGCGTAGGGCTGCCACCTGCTTTGTCTTATACCCGCTTCTGATCAGTTCGACCAGTTTTTCCATCCCGACAGTTCGTTGTGCTTTCATGTCTGCACTGAATAATGTAGTTTTCATAAGCTCTCTTTTTATTGATTTTTTCAGCAAATATAAGTGCCGGAATGCCGGTTTGATACACCTTGGAAGCGATCATTATCAACTGTGCATCAACTAATTTATCTATTGAAAACAGGGGAGAGAAATATTGTTTATATGCTAAAGTTTTGTATCTTTGGGAATAGGTTATTAATTGTTCGACCCAGGAGAAAAATATGGTTGACCTGGGTAAAATAAAAATATTACCTAGGTCAAGTATATCTTTTACCTGGGTCGAACAGTAAATAACTGCCGTCTTTTGTTCTAATAGTATATAGTATTAAATATAAAAGCTTACCAGTATGCCAGCAGTTTACAGGATGGAGAAGAACCCGCCGAAAAAGGGCTCAAGCCAAAAAGTAGTCTTGCACCCCCGTATCATTCCCAGGGGGACAGTGAGCACAGAAGAAGTTATCGAAGAAGCCTCTTCGCGATCCACTTATTCACGGGGGGATTTGCAGGGTGCCGTCCGGCTGATTGCCGATGTGTTGAAGAAGAAGTTGAAAGACGGGTATAATGTGTCTCTGGATGGCATCGGTTATTTCAGTGTCTCTTTGCAGTCGCGTCCGGTTGAAGATAAAAAGGAGCTGCGCAGTGAGTCGGTAGATTTTAAGAATGTGAATTTCCGTTGCTGTGCCCAGTTGAAACGTGAACTGAAGACGATGAGGCTGGAGCGTTACAAAGAACCCAAGAAAGCTGAATTTTCGGAAGAAGAGAAAGAGCGGAGGTTATTCAAGTATCTGGATCGCAATGCTTATATTACTACGCTGGTCTATCAGGGTCTGATGGGCTGTACGGAATATATGGCGCGGAAAGAACTTAAGCAGTTTGTAGCCGACGGCCTCCTGATGGAAAACGGTACCCGCCGTATGTGTATCTATGTCAAACCGCCCGAACCGGAGGAGCTGCCGGATACGTTGGTGGTGGAGTCGAATATAGGGGAGCTTCAACCTGGTTGAAGCATAAAAGAAAAAGTGACGCCGTCTTGTTGAGACGGTGTCACCTTTCTATAGATTGAATATCGGACTGTTTCTGTTATTCAAGAAACAGGTGAACCTTATTCTTTCAGACCTTCTCCCCATTGAGGGGCTCCCTTGTCCTGCCATACACGTTCTGCATTCAAAGTCGGACCGTTCGGACCAGCAGCTGTAGGTGTGAAACCTTGACGTTGGAAAGCATCAACTTTGTTTTGATACATCAAGTCTGTTTCCAAAGGAAGTCCTGTATCCAATCGACGAGGAATACTTGTAACCGGAACCAATGAGAAATCTTCACGTGAAATTAAATTCGAACCAAACTTGGGTAAACCTGTGCGACGAGAGGTTACATACAATTCATCCGGATAAAGCGTATAATTCAACATTTGCTGGATATACACTTTTTCTAATTGCTCTTCTGTACTTCCAGTCAGTTTATAATCTTCATTCTCCATCATTGTATCGATTTCGCCATCTTTCAGTTCAATAGAAACTTCATGTGGGTCGTAATCGTAAGTTGTACCATAATAAGCAATCTGGTTCAATTCAGCCAGCTTATCATATTCTTCAACAGAGAATCGAATACCACGGTTATAATAATACTCTGCAGATTGAGGTAAGTTTGCACCTAACAGTTTAAATTCAGCTAAGAACAGGTTTGCTTCGGCAGCACCAAGATATAAACCATACCAAGGACGATCTTCTGTTTTTTCAATAACCGGCCCACCCGGAGGTGTCGGCATTGTAAAGGTATAGTTACGACCAATAACCATCTGACGTTGGAACATAGAATAAGGAACATAAGATTTACTTGCCGTACCTCCTACTTCTGTCAATCTAAAACGAGTTTCAGGTTTGAAATAATCTCCGTATAAAGCAGCGTTATCCTGTGCATTGAACTCTACAGGTATACCATAATAACGAACCCAAGGTTCACCCATACCTTTCCATGCTACAAACTGTTTCTTACCGTTTGCATCTGTTGTATACTCAACATTTTTCTCTACAAAAGAGGGAATTGCTCTATCCTGATCATAAAAAGCCTGTATGATAATGGAATTCCATTCATTCTTGCTGTAACAGAAACGAACGCGAGGGTCTTTATTCTCTAGCATGAAATCAAGCACACGCTGACTGCCAGCTGTAGATTCCAAGAATCCGTTACTCCAGTGGTAAACATAGTCGTTAGAACTTGTGTTAGTCATAGCTTTATTGAATAACATCGCATCATTTGCACTGTCGATATAACCACAAGAAGCAGAAGCGACTTGCTGTGCTATTTCTAATGCGCGCGATTTATTTTGAATAACCAGGCGAGATGCAATACGAAGTTTCACCGTGTTAGCCAATTTAGCCCATTTAGCAACATCCCCGTTGTAAACAACATCTTGTGTTGATAGTTCAATCTGGTTTGTTGATGTTGTCAGTGTATTAATAGCAGCATCCAACTGATTCAACCAAAGGTCATATAAACTTTCAATGGTATCATAAGCTGGTGTTAATGTACCTCCGTGAATAGCCTTGGCTGCATCTGTAAATGGAGTATCCCCATACATATCTGTGTCGAAAATACCTAAGTAAGCAGTCAAGACATCCAGACAAGCGCTAATGTTTGCATATTTAGCGGCCTCTTCTTCACTTAATGTTGAACGATAGTGTTCCAAATCACGAACATATTTTAGTGTCTCCAGATATTGTGTTCCCTGTTGTCCGGTAGCTGTCGTTGTTGTAAATGTTGAAGTAAATCCGCTAGTCGGTGTCGCCATCTGCGCCCATGAATACATCATCGGGGCATTGTAGAACCAATACAAATATCCAGAAGGTTCAAATTTTAATACGGCTTGAGCAAAAAGGTAGGTCGGCTCTGCTGTTGTAACTTGCGATGGGCTTGAGTTGATATCCGAAAAATCATCCCGGCAGCTACTTGTGAGTGCGGTTACCCCCATTAAAGCAGCAACCAATATCTTTTTTGAATTATTTATCTTTTTCATATTCTTATTACCTTGTATTTTAGAAACCAACATTTAGTGTAAACATATAGCTGGCTGTCAAACCACTGAAAGAACGAACACGGAATTCAGAAGCAGAAGTACCACGTACAGATTCCGGATTCGATTTATTAGGCATTGAGTTCAGCAAATAACCTAAGTTACGTCCTGTAAACGAAAGGTTCAAGCTTTTAGCATGGAACTTTTCACAGAAACTTTTTGGAACGCGATAGCTTAATGACAGTTCACGCAAAGCTATATAGTTTAGTTTCTTATACCAACTATCATTAATTGTTCCTTGTGCAAATCCGTTAGAGAAGAAATGCCATGCTGAACCATGCTGCGGGTCTACCAGCCCTTTGTCATACAAAGCCTGATAAGTCTCGCCACCATCAGCAACCGTATATGTGGTTCCATCAGGTAATGGCAGAGAAGTTCCACCTTCAACCAAACCAACAGGTATCAAACCATCATGATAAGTCTTTCCATCCCAAATAGAAGTATATGTCATACCACCATGTTCTGAGTCGCGCCATTTTAATGAAGTTTCTGTCATACCATACGCCGTACCGTAACGGTCACCATAAGAGGCTACATAACCACCAAAACGCATATCGAATGAAGCACTTAAACTCCAATCTTTGTATCTCAAAGTTGTATTAATCGAACCTAAGAAATCAGGAACCAGTGAACCGACAATTTCTGCAGTTCCTGAACGTTTATAATACATTGCATGCATAGCACCGTACTGAGTCACAGCATCTAATACTGGTAAACCTGTAGCTTCATCAACTTTTGGTTTAGAGTCGGTCATCAACAGACCATAAGATTCACCAACTTTGGCAACAGAAGCAACACGGAAGTTACCTCCACTTACTTGACCATCCAGTGTTATATAATCGGCTACATTTTCATGTAGTTCTACTATTTTACTTGTGTTCTTTGTATAAGTAAAATTCAAATCCCACTGCCAATCATCGTTTTGATATGGAGTTGTATTCAATGCGATTTCCACACCTTTATTTTGAATGTTACCGGCATTGATTAACTGCTGGCTAATACCTGATACATAAGGAACATCAATTGTCATGATCTGGTCTTTCGTATTTTCCTTATAATAAGTCAAATCGACACCAATACGGTTGTTTATAAAGCGCCAGTCCAAACCAATTTCCCACGCATTTTTACGTTCCGGTTTCAAATCCTGCGAATATGCCTTTGACGGTAATTCCAAGGCATAAATATTTGTTCCATTTGTTGTTGTAGAAGTATTCAACGAATAAGCGGAGTTGATGATATAAGCTTCTGTATCATTACCTACCTGTGCCCATGAACCACGAACCTTAGCAAAGGAAATCCATTCCGGAAGTTGATCACGGAATGTAGAAGAGATCAACCAAGAACCGTTTACTGACGGATAGAAATAAGAATAGTTACCATGTCTGTCAGAATATACTAATGAAGAAGACCAGTCATTACGTCCGGTAACATCTACGAACACCTGATCTCTCCAACTAGCACTAGCCTGGAAAGCAACAGATAACATACGTTTTTCATACTGAAGCTTACCCTTGTATGTAATCTGGTTGATGGAGTTCTCGATAAAATATTGATTCGGAATAACCAAACCGCCATTTGTGTTCATATCCATGGTCTGTTCGAAGTTGTTGTAGTATTCACCACGTAAGAAACCTCCGAAAGTCCAATCACCAACTTGTTTATTCACAGTAAACATAGCATTGAAGTTGGTCTGTTCTTTATTATATAAACCTAATGCATAGTAACCGGATTTCGTATTGGCATATCCTGTACCCGGTTGTTTACTTTCATAACGTTTATAATAATAGTTGTAGTTACCTTCAGCACGGAACTTTAACCAGTCAAGGATATCTATATTCAGGATTAATCCGGGACGAACAGAAGTTTCTTTCTGCGAATATTCATTTTCAAAAATATTCCACCATAATCCGATACCTGGAATATTAGCATATTCATCACCATAGTCAGAGCTAGCCAAACCGCCGTGTGAACCTTTATAGCGGGTTCTCCAGTAGCGGGTGTCATACAAACCACCGAACGGACCTTGGTTTACATCTACAAAATATTCACCAATATTAGGTTGTGCATTTTTCGGATTTGAGTTAGCAAAGGTAATAGATGCTTCCAATTCAACCTTATTTGTAATCTTATGGGAAGCTTTTGCCATGAAAGATAAACGCTGGAAGCTATTGTTCGGTAATGTGCCGTTTGCATATTTGTAAGAAAGGGAGGTGTAGAAAGAGGTCTTTTCGTTTGAACCGCTGACAGAGATATTCGTATTCGAGTTTACTCCCAGGTCGTAGGCATCTTTCATATTGTTCTTATACGGACTGTAGACGCCCATAGAACCATCCCACATTTCGATTGCTGAACCATCATATTTTGGTCCCCAGTGACGTCCGCTGGCACCGATCAATGTATGCTGTCCTGCGCTGTTCAGCATGAACTGACCGATGTTGTCCCATTTATAGTAGTTACCAGAACCGTCTGTCTGGCCGTAAGAAACGTTACCAGCATATTGTCCCGGTCCGTATTCATACTGCAGATTCGGTTGTTTATACATATGGTCGATACCGACAGTCTGGGAGAAATTGATACCCAGGCCATTCATGCCTTTGCCGCTTTTTGTCGTAATAACGACAGCACCATTCAGACCGCGTGAACCGTAAAGGGCGGTTGCAGCAGCTCCCTTCAATACAGAGATGGATTCGAAATCGTCCGGATTCAAGTTTTTCAGTTCGTTACCATAGTCGGCGTCGGTCGTGGAATATTCAGGATCTCCGTCTTTAATTCCGTTATCCAGGATAACACCGTCTACGACGTATATAGGCTGGTTGTTCGCTCCTAATGTAGAAGCACCGCGAATCAAAATTTTGGAAGAACCGAACATACCACCATCAGAACCGGAGATTTCCACACCTGCTACCTTCCCTTGCAAAGCGGATACCGGGTTGATGACATTCTTATTCAAGTCGTCGCCTTTCATTTCTGTCATGGCGTACCCCAAAGCTTTCGTCGAACGTTTCATACCTAAAGCCGTCACAACGACTTCGTCCAGTTTCTGAGTGTCTTCTGCTAATTTTATCTGCAGAGATGCTTGTCCTGTGTACTGAATTTCCTGAGTGGCATATCCTATAAAAGAGACCTGGATGATGTCACCATTGTTTACTCCCTCCAATGTAAAATTACCGTCCATGTCAGTAATATTACCGTTGGTTGTTCCTTTCACTACGACAGATGCTCCGGCAACAGGACCGAATTCATCTTCAACTGTTCCTGTGACTTTCCCGCTTTGCTGAGAAAAATTCACTTCCGGCCTAACAGGTGTTGTTTCGGCATATACTTTAGGTAAGCATAAGGCGCCAGCAAACAAAATTAAGCCAACTGGTTTAAAGTTTTTCAACATAATTGATGGTTTTTAAAATACTCCAGTGCTCTTTGGCGTAAAAAGCACTTTTGAACTTGTTTTGATATAAAAATACAGAGGCTTTACTGTTGAACGCCTAGGTGATTTGGCGTTTTATGGCGTTTGTAGTTCTAAAAGAACTCACGCCAATTTCTTTAAGCAATAATTATGTATATAAACATTAAAATGAAATTACATCTTTCTTGGTATCTATTTGTTTATTAATAGTTTATATCTATTTTCTTTGAATAGTGATAACCTGTTTGTAGATTTAGCAACCCCAAAAAGAAAAAGCGTTTTTATATCCGATTTTTGAACTAAAAATGCAAGCTTTAGATATGTTAATAAAAAAATATAAGGAAAATAAACTGAGCAAAAAACGTAAGGCTATTTAACATATACGATAAAAATCAAACCTTGATTTAACTTAATAACGATTGAATATTGTTAGCCAATGTGTTAAAAACAGAATTGCTTGATATTTTTTTGACGAAAAATAACACTGAGTAATAATTATTTCATATATTTGTCGCGGATATAAAATGTACAGAGTTCTTTTAG